>TBL_comb48_EPIDRAFT_1000997_pt1 | contig 21557 bp, 14 predicted proteins | sample TroBogEpilimnion_37_FD_10681 | JGI IMG/M metagenome (IMG submission 10681)
ATCCTGCGCGATGCGTTCACGCAGCCGTTCCAGTTCTGCGTGGCGGGCACGCCGCTGACGCTGCAGCCAGAAGAACACCACGACGACTCCCGCCACGAACAAGCCGACGAGGAAGCCCAGCACGATGTGCTGCCAATGTTCTTTGACCGTCTCGCGTTTCGTTTCGATCAAGCTGAGCTGATGCTGTAGCTCGCGCCGCTGAGAGAGAGCTGCCAGCCAGCCGGGCCAGTCCACGATGTCTGCACTGCTGGCAAAACCGTCCACCAGGGCTGCGCGCGACCAGCCGTTTTGTTCGGTGGAATTGGGGGAATTCACATCGCAGCCGGTGGCGATGTTTTTGCCTTCGGACCATACCTGCATCTCCGCCACGGCCAGCACGACGGCACCATTGCTGACATGGGGATCAAGCACCTGCAGGCGCACAAAGCGGGCGCGGTGGGCACCGACGAGAGTGACCACGTTGTCTCCCGGCAGGGCGTTGTAACTGCCGGACTGCGGGGAGGGCAGCATGCGTGGCTCGTCATTGTCCTCCTCGCGCAGCTCGATCTGGTAACGCACGGGAAAGCCGTAGCCATGGCTGTGCGAGAACTGCGGCGGATGTGCGGGGAAAAGGCGGATCTCATCGATGGGCCTGACGGTGCCGAGATCAATCTCGACCCAGGGATTGGTGTAGGGGCGGCCTTCGCTGGTGGGCACGCTGCGGAAGCCGAGCGTGGGACTGTGGCGCGTGCCGAGCGGTGGGCCGAGCACGGTGTGACCGTCCACGAGATTGATGCGGCCCCAGTCGGGCCGTGTGCCCTGGCTGCTGCTGGCACGCACGGCATTGGGGCCGATGACCTCCAGGCGTGCGCCGAGGTTTTGGTTTCCCTGCAGCAGCATCACTTCGCCCAAAGCACAGAAGCTGCGTTCGCCCGTGGTGCACAGCCGGGTCGCGGTGATGCGTACTTTTTGAGCCATGCGTCCGCCGGCGGGGATCACCACCGGGAGCAGCCCCGGATTGGGAAAGTCTGCGTCGGTGTAGTCGGCGATGATCGTGCGCTCATTGTCCTCGCCCTCATCGAGCAGTTCGACATAAAAGCGCAGGGGAAACCCATAGCCTGCGGTCACGGCCCCTCCGTTCGGTGGCGGGGCGATGAGCACGACGGAGTCGATCTGCTGCGCCTGACCCAGATTGAGTTCCACCCATTCGGCCTTGTCTGGAGAAGAGGAGTACTCGCTGTGCCAGCCCAGGCGCTGGGTGAGCTGCACCTCGGGTGCTGCGGGCATGGAGCTGAGCTTTTCCTGCAAGGCCGTGCGCTCTGCTGCAAGGGCCCGCATTTCAGGAATCCATGATGTCAGCTCGCCATGGGCCGTCCCGCCCCACAGCATGAGGAGAACGCCAAGGCATGGATGGAGGAAGTGACACACCGTGGAGGCAGCCTAGCGAGGCGGGCACCGCACTGCCACTGCGTTCTGCTGCTCCCAGCTCCCCCGAACATTCGGGGGGGCGGTACAAAGCCGCTGTGGAGGCCGTTTGAACTCAAGACAGATGATACGCTACCTGATCCCTGCGCTGACCGCTTCTGCACTTCTGGCCTCTCATGCAAGCATGGGAGCGGAATCGCGTGATCTCACAGGGCTCGTGCAGCCCTTTTTTCAGCAGCACTGCAACAAGTGCCACGACGCGAAAAAGCAGAAGGGAGATCTGCGCGTGGACAACCTCATTGTGGATGTGCAGTCGCCGAAAATCATGGGGCACTGGGAGGAAATCATGAGCCGCATCAACTCCGGCGACATGCCGCCGGAGGATGAGGCGAGGCCGAAACCTGAGGATATCTCGCAGGTGGCGGACTGGATCCTGCTGCAGCTGCGTGAGGCCGAAACCGTGCGCCAGTCCTCCGCCGGAGAGCGTGTGGCCTTTCGCAAACTGACGCGTGATGAGTATGGCAACACCGTGCGCGATCTGCTGGGGGTGAACTTTGATGTCAAAGCGCCGACCGGACTGCCGGAAGATCCGGACTGGAAGGGTTTTGAACGCATTGGCTCGGTGCTGACGCTCTCGCCCGCACACATTGAGAAATACCTGTCTGCTGCGGATGCGATCTTGGATGAAGCGCTCTCGTTGCGGCCCGAACCGAAGCGCGAGGTCATTCGCTGGGAGGCCTTCGACATGCGCTGGAAGGGATTCAAAGAAGAATACCAGGCACGCGGCATTGCCGACAAGGTGCGGATCGAGATCGTGCCGAGGAACTACACCACGGACAGTTGGAACATTGAGATCAAGACCACGGGCGACTACCTGCTGCGGCTGAAGCTCAGTGGTCTGCGCCCCGCAGGCGGCCGTGCGCCGCGCCTGAAGGTATACATGTCGAGCATCAACACCACGTTGATCGAGCAGGACATCGATGCGCCGGAAGACAAGCCCATCGCCGTGGAGGCGCGAGTTCATCTCGTCGCGGGCAAGTATCCGGTGCGCATCATCAACTCCGTGCCGGGGCCGAATCCCGAAGGTCGGCGTTCACGCCACAGCGGCACGCCAAACGCCTTTACCAACACCCGCAGCCGCGTGCCGTGGCAGCTCAAGCTCACGGACGATGATTTCAAACCGATCCAGCCGACGCTGATCATCGACACCGTGGAATGGGATGGGCCCATCGTGGATTCCTGGCCGACGAAGGCGCATCAGAAGATTTACAGCAGCAAAGATCCACGGGAAATCCTGACGCAGTTTGCCACACGCGCCTGGCGCCGTCCGGTGCAGGCGAAGGAGATTGAGCGGTTGATGCAGCCCGTGAACAAATCGCTCGAACTGGGTGATTCGTTTGAGGTGGCGGTGAAGAACGGGCTCATCGGCGTGATGTGCGCGAAGAGCTTTCTTTATCTCGAAGAGGGCGATGCCGCAAAGGTCTCGCCCACACTCAACGATTACGAGCTCGCCTCCCGGTTGTCCTACTTCCTGTGGAGCTCGATGCCGGACGAGCATCTGCTTGATCTCGCCAAGCAAGGCAAGCTGCATGATGCGAACACCCTGCGCGCTGAAGTGAAGCGTATGCTGAGGGATGCAAAGGCACAGGAGTTTGCCGACAGCTTCCCGCGCCAGTGGCTGCAACTGCGCAAGGTGGGCATGTTTCCGCCGGACAAGGAATTGTATCCCGATTACGACGAGAATTTGGAGCAGAGCATGGTGGCGGAGACGCTGGGCTTCTTCGGTGAAGTACTGAAGCGCAACGGCAGCCTGCGCGAGTTTCTCGACTCTGACTGGACGATGATCAATGAGCGCCTGGCCATGCATTATGGCATCGAAGGCGTTCGTGGGGATCAACTGCAGCGCATCGTGCTCAAGCCGGAGGATCATCGCGGCGGACTGCTCACGCAGGCTTCGGTGCTCAGCCTCACCTCGGACGGCACGCGGCACCGTCCGGTGCATCGGGGCGTGTGGATGCTGGAGTCCATCATCGGCAGACCGCCGCCACCACCGCCTGCCAACGTGCCTGCGCTGACCACGCCGGATGCGAAGGCGAAGAAAACGACCGTGCGCGAAAAGCTGGAGCTGCATCGCTCTGACCCCAACTGCACCGCCTGTCACAACAAGATCGATCCGCTCGGCATCGCCTTTGACAACTACGACGCCATCGGACGCTGGCGCACTGTGGAGACGATCAAGGACGGCACCGGGGCCGATCCCACGCTGGACCCCAGTGGGGTGCTGCCAGATGGACGTAAGTTTGCCGACTCCGTGGCGCTGAAGCACATCCTGCTAGACGACCTCGACAAATTTGCCGGCGCTGTCACGGACAAGATCGCCACCTATGCCCTGCGCCGTGGCATGAATTTTTCGGATCGCGAGGAACTGAAACGCATCACGGAAGCATCTAAGGCCGATGGCTACAAGCTCGCCTCGTTGATTGAATCTCTCGTCGCCAGTCCGCTGTTTTTGAAACGCTAGCCATGACCACGCCCCGCATGCATTCGAATTCACTTACTCCCTTGTTGGGAAGGCTGGCGCTGGCTTTGCTGCTCCTCGCAGTGAAGGCGCAGTCTGCCAACGCGTGGCCGCCCATGCCTGATGCCAGCAACACCACAAAGCAAACGCAGGACGGCCGGTCCATTGAGCGATTCACACACGGGCCGCGCGCCGAGTGGGGCTACCCTGCGACGGAGAACTGGGACGCGCCACCGGATCAGGAAACCGGGGTGAAGCAGCAGAACCACAGCTGCTTTTATCTCGTCTCTCCCAAGAACCCGCGTGAGAACGCACCGCTGTGCGTGGTGCTGCATTCAGCGAATCGGACCGCGTACGACTATGTGGGCTTTGCTTGTCTTGGCCGGCAAATCGAGAACCGCGAAGATCCGACGAAGGTGATGACGAATTCGCCGGACGATTTTTATTCGCTCTATCTCAGTTCGACGAATGCCGAGTGGTGGGGCTGGGGGCAGATCAAACGAGACCTGGCCAAACAGCCGAATGCGGTGCCGCCGGCTGAACGAAGGGTGCTGGACACCATCGAGTGGATTGCATCACGCTGCCATGTGGATCGCAACCGCATCTACCTTTGCGGTGTGTCGATGGGAGGCTGCGGCACGCTGGGGCTGGGGATGCCGCATGGCGAGGTTTTTGCGGCGATCCGTCCCGATGTGCCTGCGGGCACTGAATATGCATCAGCACGCACGGGTGGCTTTGGGTATGTGGGTTTGCCTGATCCGCCGGTCATCGTTGATTTCTCCTCCCCGAAGGACAACTGGTCCAAAACTCAGCCTGCACTTGTGCAGGCAGCACAGGAAAAGCGCCTGCCGCTGGTGCTGAGCTGGGGGCCGTTTGGCCATACGACCTTCAGCTCGATAATTGCCAAGTATTCCATCTGCGATGTCGCACTGGCCTTTCCGTGGCTAGAGATTCGCAGAAACGAGGCCTATCCGGTCTTCACGCATGCCTCGTGCGATCAACGTTCGCCGTGGCTGGGTGCTCCTGCAGAGTTTGATGAGGAAGGGCAGATCAATGCCTGGTTTCGCTGGAAGAATCTGAAAGACACACCTGCTGAATTTGGCATGCAGATCTGGATTGCGCACCCTGCGGTGACAACTCCGCCGCCGATGCCGGATGCAGCGACGGCTGACATCACACTGCGCCGGTTGCAGCAGTTCAAAATGGAGTCCGGCAAAAGCTATGCATGGCAGCTTGCTCGCGCAGGGAAGGTGATTGCAGCGGGCAGTGTGAATGCGGATGCGAACAAGCTGCTCACGATTCCCAAAGTGCCGCTCACAACTGAACCTGCGGAACTCACCCTGCGAATCGCCACACCATGAACATCACTCGTCGCGATGCTTTAAAGTCACTGGGCTCCGCCTTCATCGGCGGGAGTGCGCTTCAGTGTGTCGCGGCAGAGTCCAAGCCAACGATGCATGTTTACCCAGACTACGGCTGGCTGCGCGGCCTCGGCATCGTGCCCTCGTGGGGGGCGAACATTGTCGAGGCCTGGCAGCTTTATGATGGCGCGCGGTTTCGTGAGGAGGTGGCGCTGGCGCGTACGATTCACTGCAACTGCATTCGTCTGTGGATTGATTTCGCGGCGTGGAAAACTGATCCAGCGAAAATCACCGAGCGCTTTCTCGATGCGGTCGCAGGCATCGCTGAAAACGGCATGAAGGTGATGCCCTGCCTTTTCAATCACTGGCACGACAAGAAGCTCGATTACGGTGGCACGCCGCTGGCAGGCGACTGGACACCGCAGTTTGAATATATCAAAGCACTGGTGACACCGCTGGTGAACGACGACCGTGTGATGATCTGGGAACTGTGCAACGAGCCCGGCTCAACGGACAACGGCACGCTGGAATTTAAATGGATGAGCCAGATCGCCGCTGCGGTGCGTGGCTGTGGCACGAAGCAGCCCGTGACGATCGGCACCATGCGCGGGAAGAACATCACCAATTTTGCACCGCTGATGGACGTGCTCAACGGCCACCCTTATGCCCACAATCGCAAGGCGCTGGAAGTGATCATCGCCGGCTATTCTGCGATTCAAAAGGAGGTGGGCAAGCCCTTCATGGTCAACGAAGCGATCCCTGGTGCGCTCGATGATCTGGTGCGTGCTGAGGCGGTGCGCTTTCATGCGGAGATGCTGGCTGCCGCCGGCTTTGGCTGGATGGGCTGGGTGATCCGCGAAGGCCGGGCTCTCGCCACGCGCCGTGATCTGCCGGATGGCAATGGCATCAACGGCGGCGGTTATCATCCGTTCTTCACCAAGGATGGAAAGCTCCGTGACGGTCTTGAATTTCTCACGGAGGCTCCCAAGCTGCGTGCGCCCTGGGAGCGCAATGGATCCAATTCTTCAATCTAAAACTGTAAAACCATGAGCAACATCCAATCCCAACGCTGGCTTCTCAACCGCCGCCACTTTTTGAGCGGTCTCGGCACGACCATGGCGCTGCCGCTGCTGGATGCGATGGTGCCTTTGCGCGTCAGCGCCGCCGCCACGGCAAAGCCGCGCCGCAGTGTGTTTGTGTACATTCCGAACGGGGTGAACGGCATGACATGGCAGTGCACGAAGGCGGGGCGTGGCTATGAGCTGTCGCCTTCACTCAAGCCGCTGGCGAAGCATCAGGAAGATTTCACCGTGTTCAGCGGGCTGCATCATCCGAACGGCCTGGGTCAGGCGCACGTGTGTGCGGACACCTGGCTCACAGGCGCGAAGATCGACGCGCAGGGCGGACGCAAGTATGAAAACACGATCTCATGCGACCAGATGATGGCCGAGGTGGTGGGGCAGCAGACGCGGTTCACCTCGCTGGAGCTGTCCATCTCCTCCGGCACCGGACAGCCCTTTGGCACGAACACGCTGGCCTTCTCACGTGATGGCGTGCCGCTGCCGGCGGATGACAACCCGAAGACGATCTTCAACCGCCTGTTTGGTGAGGAAGCGGGGGGCATCGGCGCGCAGCGTGCGCGGCTCACGAAGCGCCGCAGTGTGCTGGATGCCGTGCTGGATGACGCGAAGTCATTGCGTCTGGAGCTTGGCACGGATGACCGCACTAAGCTGGACGAATACATGCACGCGGTACGTGATGTGGAGCAGCGCACCGAGCGTCTGGACGCCTGGCTGGACATCCCGAAGCCTGTGGTCGAAAAGAATCTGGCCGCGCCATTTCAACGTGACGTGCCCAAGGCGCAGGCCGGCGAGTACTGGCGCACCATGTTTGACCTCATCGTGCTCGCGCTGCGAACCGATATGACGCGCGTGGTCACGTATATGAATGGCAGCGAGGGCAATGGCCTCGCGATTCCTGAAATCCAGATCACGCAGGCGCGCCACAACCTCTCCCATCACAATGGCGATCCGGTGGTGCTTGATCGTCTGGCCAGGAGCGATGCCTTCATCATGCAGCAGTTTGCGCATTTTCTTGATGAACTTCGCAACGTCAAAGACGGCGACGAACCGTTGCTGGACCGCACGATGGTGCTCTTTGGCAGCGGCATGAGCTATGGCCACAGCCACTGCAACAGCAACCTGCCCATGCTCCTCGCGGGGGGCAAGGGCCTTGGCCTGAAACACGGCCAGCACTTGGATTACAACAGGCCGCATCTCAAAGAAGACTATACCCTGAGCTATGACGAATGGCGCAGCCTCTGCGGCAAACCAAAGGATGCCAAAGCCCGCGTCAGCAACGTGCTCGTGACCATGCTGCAAAAGATGGAGGTCAATGCTGAGACCTTCGTGGACAGCCTGGGACCTGTCAGTGAGATCGTGTGACCCGAAGACGTCCCCCCCTGCCAACCTTTTTCCAACCACCCTCTATGAAACAAACCCTCTCGTTCATCACCCTGCTGTCATTTGCCTCAGCTATTCCCACTTTTGCACTCGATCCCCATGTCGAAGCCGTCACCAAGATTGTCGAGGGCGCGAAGGGCAAGGTCGAAAAGACGGAGGACGGCCAGAGTCTGAAGCTGGTGGATCTCGCCGTGCCGAATACCGGGCCGCATGATCACCGGAAGGAAGATCCGTATGATGCCGCGTTCTTTGAGCATCTCAGCCACATCACCACGCTGGAGTCGCTGAATGTGATTTCCACGAAGTTCAATGACGAGTGGATGCCGAACATCGCGAAGCTCACGAACCTCAAGAACTTGCGCTTTACCAACAACGGTTCGCTGACGGATGCGGGCATGGAGCAGCTTGCGGGATTGAAGAATCTTGAATCCTTTTCGTTCGTCGGCACCAAGATCACCGGACGCGCCTATGCAAAATTTGAGGGCTTCACCAAGCTGATCAAGGTGAGCCATCGTGGCAGCAGCATCGACGATGAGGGTTTGAAGGAACTCTGCGACCACCTGCCGAATCTCGAAAGCATCAGCCTCGCGCATGCAAAGTTCACGGATGCGGGGGCTCCCAGTCTGGCCAAGCTGACGAAGCTTAAAGGACTCGAACTCGGCGCGCATGCGACGCCTGCAGCACTGAAGAACATCACGGCACTGCCGCTCGAATATCTGCAGCTTGGCGAAGGCTTCGACAAATCCGAGTCGCTGCCAATCATCAAGGACATCAAGAAGCTGAAGCGCCTGACGCTCACGAACTGTAAGACCACCACTGACGATGATCTCAAGGTGCTGGCCACGATGACGCAGCTTGAGTTGCTCGAACTTGGCAGTCCAGCCATGCCCGAAGAACGCCTGCCGCTGCTGCAAGGCTTCAGCTTTCTCAAAGAACTGAAGATCATCGACCGCCAGAAGGGTTATCCACCGGAAACGGAGGCCAAGATCAAGGCCCTGCTGCCGAAGGTGGACGTGAAATTCAAGTGATCCGATTGAACTGCCCCCCATGCGACTTCTCTGCGCCCTCTTCCTTGCCTCCGCCTTGTCCCTGCCGGCCGCCGATGCGGCCAAGGTGATGGAGTTCCCATCGCTCAATGATGCCAAGCGCATCCACGGAGAGCTGGTCAGCGTGGACTTCATTCTTCGCAAAGGGGAGTTCCGCGCAGACGATGGCAAGCTGATGCCGTTCTCCATGCCGCCGTATGCGATCATGAAGTACAAAGGAGTGGAGGCCGATCTGCGCGAGGTGCCGCTGGGGGCGAAGATGACCTTCCTCATGCTGCCGGATGCGGAAGGGAAGCTGACACGGCTTGTCACCACGGATGACGGCCAGCCGGCGGACGCGGCGCAGTTGAAGAAATTCCGTGAATTCACCGAAAAGCGCGGCGTTGCCGCATGGATCGACAAGACCGATGGCAGCACTGTGACACTGACTTTTTTCAGTGGTGATGCCGCTGCCTTTCAGGCCGCCTACAAGGAACTGCTGGTCGTGGGCAAGGAAGCCAGGCCCTGCGTATCGAATGATGAATTGCGCACGTGGAATCCCGGTGTGGATGGTGAGCGTGGTTCCATCACGGAAGTCAACAAGGTGCCCACGGAGTATTTTGGCAGCAGCGGTGTGCAGGTGACGGTGAAAGTGAGCAACATGCTCGAAGGCTTTCGCCGTGGTCGGGTCGTGCGGGTTTTTCTTGCTGGTTGGAAGGCGCAGGATCAGCTCTATGGCGAGAGCTTGATGGGCTACGGCTTCGGACGCATGCTGGACCAGGAACTGGTCGAAAACGTTGCCAAAGAATACCCAGAGCAGTTTCCCTTCCGAACGGATTACAGCAACGCGCATCTGCCTTGGTATCAGATCAAGGATGAGGTGAAACCGCCACCCTTTTCCGAGCATACTATTTTCGGAGAACTCGTTCAGGTGGACTCGAAAACAGGCAGCGGCCAGTTTCTCGCTGAACTGACCGGGGAGGCGGTGAATTTTACTTTGCTCAAACAGCACACCCTCAAGTATCTCGGCGCTGATCCTCAGTTTGCCCAACTGCCCACAGGCCAGCGTTACCGCTTTGACCTTTATCAGGACGCCAAAGGTGCCTTCACCCGTGTCAGCCGCATCAGTGATGACTTCAGTCATTCAAGCGCAAACGCCATCACTGCACGTGTCACCTCCGTTCACGGAGATCAAATCCACGTCGCCTGGCAATTGCCGCTAGTGAAGGACTACAACGGTGACATGCAGCGACCGCAGGACATTGGCTGCTGCATCCTCAGTGTGAATGGCGCGACACGTGTGTGGAAAGCGGATCAGCAGGTGAAGCTCGCCGATCTTAAAGTTGGTGATGCATTGCTGTTCAATCGCACGGGCGAACTGCCCGGCAAGCCGTCACACTGTACCGATCTCTGGATCGGCGAGGAGACGCACAAGCTGGTGACTGAGAAACTGCGCAAGCCTGCTGTGGCGAAGAAGTAGCCTTACTTGGCCCCTTCATCCTTCTTCGCGTTCTCATCATAGCGGTGCAGAGGACGCACCCAGATGTTGCGGTAGCGGGTCGGGTTATGATGGTCCTGAAGGGCGAAGCCGAACTCCTGCACCTTCGTTTCGAGCGGAGCGGCATGCTGCACAATGACGCCGTTGTGCAGAACGGTGATGCGTGCAGGCTGGAGCACGGTGCCTTTTTCATCGAGCTTCGCGCATTCGCAGATGATGTCGTAGCTCTGCCATTCGCCAGGCTTGCGGCTGGCGTTCACGAGCGGCGGATAATTGCTGTAGATCGCTCCCGCCTGACCATCGGGATAGGTATCGTTTTCGTATGAGTCGAGCACCTGCACTTCACCCCAGCCGTGGATGAGCACGCCGCTGTTGCCACGGCCCTGGCTCTTGCCCACAACCTCGGCAGGCGTGGCCCATTCGAGGTGAATCTGGCAGGAGCCAAACTTGTCGCGCGTTTCGATGTCGCCGCCCTTGGGTGTGATTTCAGCGTAACCGTTTTCGATCTTCCAGTTGGGCACGTCGCTCTGGTCCTTGTCATCTTTGCGCGGCTTGCGGATGAACTTGGAGAGGTCTTTGCCATCGAAGAGCACGTTGGCATCGCTCGGCGCAGTCGTCGCCGTCGGCGGGGTGATCACCGTGGGCCGAGGCCGCTCCAGGTCGCCCTGAAGGTAGATACCACCGGGGGTGAAGGGCTTTTCTTTTTTGGGTTCGACCGGCTTCGCGGGTTCGGCGGCGGTGGCGAGAACGGCAAAGAGGGGCAGGGTGAGAAGGAGGCGGTGCATGGTGGCTCTGTTAGGAAGGCAACGTGGCGAAGATTGAATCTGTTTCAGGTGACTTAGCGTTGGATAGCCCAAAGCGGACTTGCTCCATGAGGTGACTACTTCTTCACCTGCAATGTGACACGCAGAGTCTCGAACTCCAGGATGGTCGGCGCGTCGGCTTTGTCAGCACCGAGCATCACTCCCACGACGCGCCCAGTTTGCGCATGGACAATCGGAGAGCCGCTGCTGCCAGAGACCTTCTCATTGGTCTGGACACGCATGCGCAGAAGGACGGAGGGGACGGACAGCGGTACGCTGGCTGGTGCCATTAGTTTGCCTTCGATCCATTTTCCTTTTTCGAGGATGAGATGCAGCAGGTCGCCAGGTTTCAAAATGTCCGACGATTGGTATTCCAAGCAGGTTGCAGGGGCGGACAATTCAGTCACGAGCTGGATTTGGGAGTCGGGCTGCCTGATCAGTTGCTCGGTGTTCAGAGACACCGTCAGATCATCAGTTTCACCAATATCAATCAGGCGCGAAGGTGCCTGATCGGGACTGTCAAACTGATGCCTGCTGCAGGCAGCCAGGATAAAGCCTTGTTCGATCTTGAAAAGAAAGCCGGAGCCTTGCAGCCCATCTCCGATCAGTGGCTGGTAGGCGTCCCCTTTCACAACCGTGGCACTAAGGCGTACTTCGGCAGGCTGCGACCACGATTTAACATTCGAGACGGTGCGCCGCGCTGGTGCCGGGTTTGCAGAGGCGACTGGTGCCAAGTCATGCTCCTTCCGATAGTCTCGTATCGCAGCGCAGATCGTGCAGAAAACAAGGAAAGCCACGAAGAGCTTCGTGGAGCAGGAACTGCCGCTCTTCTTCGCGGCGTGTGCTGCCAATATTCCGTCTGCCTGTCGGTCCAGCTCGGCGAGTTCCGCCCACTGGCCTTTCTGCACGGGGCCCAGCGGGGGAGGGCCACCGATGGCTATGTGCCAAGGTATCTGGACGAAGGGGCCATTGGGAGCCGCTGAGGCCAGCACAGGAATGAAAGGCACATCCTTTGGGGGCATCCAAGATTTGCGCAGCATGATGTTGAACAGCACCAACGATAGGCCCTCCGTTTCTTGAAGTGGAAAAGTCTCACGATGAAACAGCTTGTAGGTGTCATTTTCCACGATTCTGGCCGTGCCGGGAAATTTCTTGGCGTCTCCCTTTCCGGCGTAAAGGTCATAGGCATGAGAGACAAAAATGCCCGCTAAGAGAATGTCCTTGCTCGTTTGTGAGGTGGCCACAATGACGGCGCAGGGGAGCAGGGTGTCAGGGGTGGACTTGAAGCTCGGATTGGTCATCAAGGGCACGGCAAACAGGACTTTTTCCTGGGCTGCCAGTTGCTGGTATTGAGCCCAAAGCTGAGGACTCTGAATGCCAAAGGTTTGAAGGGTTTGCCATGTTTCGGCTGCTTTCTTTTTAGGCATCTCGCGATCCAGCGCGACCTTCAACGCCAGTGGCGCGTGGGCGTCATCATAGTAAGTCGCGAGAAAGGCGGGCGAGCACAGCCACTGGTTGGCACGGGCGCGGATCGTCTCGCGCATGCCTTGTCAGGCTTCCAGTTTGTGTGCTATTTCGGCCATCACTTCCGCTGCCTCGTCGGGGATGTCGGAGGCAGGTTCTGGGGCAGATGTCTGGTTTCTGCTCGCAGCCAGACGTGCGGGTTCAGGTGGCCCGCCATCCAGAGTCCAGTGCAGGACTTTGCGTGGCGGCATCATGCAGGAAATTTCACGTTCCTCCGCACGCCATAGTTTTTCATGCGGCCCGTCCGTCGTGTGCCCGCCGGCCATCACGGTTTCGCTGCCTATTTCATAGCAAAGGAGACGGAAAAGGAAAGCCATCTGCTCCTGCCGTGGGGGTTCATTCCCAGGCCAGGCAAACTCATGATCCCGTCGGCCAAGCTGCTCCATGCCGATCGAGTCAACAAAGGACCAGCCCTCATCTGTCTCGCAGCGGCGGAACCGGCAAACGGCCTCGATTGGGAAAAGGTTGTGCTCGACAGCTCCATTTAGGATGACACCCAGGTTGTCCAGCGAGAGCAGCAGTTCACTGTTGGGATTGAAATAGGCCAGCGCTTCAGGCATCTCCACCAGCGAGGCGGCCACTCTGAGCAGGAATAGATGTTCGTCAGTTGGATTGACGTTTTTAGGAGGCGCTTCCGAGTTCTCCGGCTTGTTGAGGAGCGAACCGCTGATGCGGAAGCGTACAAAGGCGCGATGGTCACGCACTGAAGACGTGATTTTTTGACTTTCAGCAGATTCGAGCGCTCGTTCAAAGGCACCAGGATGCACAAATGGGCCAAAGGCCCCCATGGCGTGGGCGGATGTCAGCAAAGTAGGAGCGCCGGTGTTTCCCATGTCGTCTGGCCAGGGGAACTCGCAGATGTCCACCTGGCAGGTCGCTCCATCTTCAATGTCTGTGGCCAGGGTGATTCCGGAACCCTGCATTTCAGGCCATTCGCCCATCTCCTCATCCTTGATGATGGTGTAGCCGTGACGCTCCATGAGATAGCGTAGCGAGGCGAGATTAGGAAATTGAGAGCAAAGGACGGCGACGCCCTGAGAGAAGATGAACTGCATAGGCCAGATCGTCGTATCAGCTTTGCTTGCGGTTGACTAGAAAAAAGAAGGCCGACGAATCGTCGGCCTTCTAGATCCAGTTGCGGCGCAATGGGTTTACTTCTGAAACACCTTATCCTTCGCATTCCCACCACTCACGAGGTAGGCGACGAGGTTGAGAAGTTCCTCCTGATTCAGTGAGTTGATGAGGCCGGGGGGCATCATGCTGACTTTGCGGGTGCCCTTCTTGGCGATGTCGCTTTCGTTGATGGCCATGTGGTCGTTGGGGGCGAAGGGGTTGGTCATAATGAAGACCTTGCCGTTCTCTTCGACGATGATGCGGCCAATGATGACGCTGCCATCTTTCTTGGTGATTTCGTGGCTGTCGTACTGGTCGGAGATGACCTTGCTCGGATCAATGATGTTCTCCATGAGGTCGCGCATGGTGTAGCGGTTGCCGACGCCGGTGAGGTCGGGGCCGATGCTGCCGCCGTCACCGTTGAAGCGGTGGCAGGTGGCGCACATGATGCTGCGGTACATGGCCTCGCCATTTGCGAAGTCGCGGCCTTTGAGTCCGCCTGCGGTGAGGGCGACGACTTCATCAATCGACCAGTTTTTACCAGGGCCTTTCGGCGCGACGTAGTTGGGGATGGAGGTGCTGGCTTCGACTTTGTTGCTGAGGGCTTCGAGCGCGGTGAGTTCTTCCTTCGGCACAAAGGTGGCGAGGGCGTCCTTGCGGATGTTTTCGATGAAGCCTTTGAAGCTGTTGCCGCCCTTCCAAGTGCGGGCGTGGGGGAACCAGGAGAAGAAGATCTGGCGATGCTCGGGCGTCCAGCCAGCGGTGGCGTTGCGCAGGGCGACCATGTAGCTGATTTGCTGCGCATTGGGGCGGCTGCCTGCGGCGGCACGCGCCGCATTGGCGTAGCCGTCGTTGCGGCTCAAAACTTCATCCGTGGCGACTTCCTGGAAATCATCTTTCGCGGTGGCCATCATGCCGAGGGTCTTGGAGACGACGGTCGGTGAATCAATGGCGACGAGGATCTGGCAAAGCTCTCGATTGATCAATGAATTCTCGGCGGGATAAACGGCATCCAAGGCGGTGGCGATCTTGGAGCAGATGTCGGCGTCGGGTTTGCCAAGGCGGATCAGGATAAGCTCCAACGCACGCAGAGCGGCGAGCTGCTGGTCCAGGGGCAGGTCGGCACCTGCCAGCTTGCCCAGAGCGAGTAGCATACGGCCTTGGAGTTCGACGTTCTCAGGGGAAACATTGCCGATAGGCTCCGAGGATGTGCCGGTGGGCTTGGCGGCAGGCTTCCCGCCTTCGTGGCCGGGTTTGGCCCCGGTGACGCGTGCGAGGGCGATGATGCCTTCGATCAGTGCGACGGGATTTTTTTCGCTGAGAACTTTTTCCTGCCAAAGTGCGACGGGGAGTTTTTCAATCGCCACACGAGCGGCGTAGCGAACGTGGCGGTCGCTGTGGCTGAGGTTGGCCCAGGCATCGCTGAGGGCCTTGGCGGCATCGACTTTGCCGGTGTGGTAGGCTTCAAGGGAAGCGCGCAGTTTGAAGCCTTCATCGACTGGTTGTGCTTTGACGGGTGCGGTGGAGTCACTGCCGACATAGGTCACGCGATAGACGCCGGACTGGGTTCTGCGACCACCGACGGCAAAGTACATGGCACCGTCCTGCGGATGGATGACCACATCGGTCAGTGGCAGAGGTTTGCCGAAGACGAATTCTTCCTTGGTTGCCGCGTAGCTCGCGCCTTTGGCCTCCAGGTGGATGGCCCACATGGTGCCGTAGGTCCAGTCGTTGATGAAGATGGCGTGCTGGTATTTGGCGGGGAATTTCGCGCCAGTGCCAGCGACCACGCCGGTCGGGCTGCCGGGGCCGATGTCGAGCGTGGTGGGCAGCGAGTCTGCGTAATAATTCGGCCATTTGCCACTGCCGCTGCGCCAGCCGTAGTCCGCACCGCTGACGCAGTGATTCACACGCGTGGGGCGGTACCAGGGGCTGCCGATGTCCCACTCCATGTCGGCATCATAGGTGAAGAGTTCACCCTGGTCGTTGAAGCAGATGTCGAACTCATTGCGGAAGCCGTAGCAGAAGAGTTCCAGGCCGCTGCCATCGGGGTTCATGCTGCAAATGTAGCCACCAGGGGCGAGGAGGCCGCGAGCGTGGCCATTCGCATCCCAGAAGCGTGGGAGGACGTGGTCTTCGTTCCAGATCTTGGCCGGGCGGCTGTCTTCGAGGCCTTCGGGCAGCTTAGTGTGATTGCCGCAGTTGAAGAAGATGCGCTTGCCATCGGGGCTGACGGTCATGCTGTGCAGGCCGTGCTCACCGCCACCGGCCATGGTGTGCAGTTTGGTGGTCTTGTCGTATTGGTCGTCGCCGTTGGTGTCTTGGAGGCGGTAGAGGCCGTTGTTTTTGCCATCTTCGTTGACCATGACGTAGAGGCTGTCGAAGGCAGCCAGCAGGCCGTGGGCCTTGCCGATTTCGATGGCCAGCTTCTCTGGCTTGAGGTTCTCGGTCTTGCCGATGGCAGGCACGCTCATGCGGTAGATGCTGCCGTATTGGTCGCAGGCGACGAGGCGGCCCTTGGGATCGACCGTGAGGGCAACCCAGGAGCCTTCCTGGTCTTTGGGCACGTTGTAGAGTTTTTCGACCTTGAAGCCCTTGGGAACTGTCACGTCAGAGGCCTCGATGCTCTCCGCTGGGCCGCTGGTCTTGCCATTGCCCGGTTTGCCATCGAGCGCGAGACCCCAGGGGCCTTTGCCGTACTCGTTGATGACGATGGCGGGCTGCCAGGCTGTGGTGCCGGTCTTGGTGGCTTCCCACTTGTCCGAGGTCTCTACGACGATGGGCTTGCCATTGTCTGGCAGCTTGAGGGTGAGGCGCGCGATGAGTGCTGCGGCGGAACCTTTGTTGCGGGCATTGACGATGATCTCGTTCTGCCCGCCGAGCTTGAGGTCTTTGCTGACATCGGCCTTCGTAGGTGCCATCCAGTCCGGATTTGAGAGGACCTTTTTGCCATTGAGCAGGGCGTCGGCACCGTTGTCGCAGGTGAGTTCCAGCAGGGCAGACTGCACTTTGGCAGGTGCCTCAAAGCGATAGCGGAAGGTGACCTGAGAATCCTTTTCACCATTTTTGGACAGCCAGATCCACTGCGGGGCGGCAGAGGCGGTGTTCAGCAGGGTGGCGAAAACAAGCGTGGAGAGAAGACGAGGCAGCATGATGGGCGGAGAGTACGCTCCAAATCAGCCGACGTTGCACGCGATCACCCAGCTTTTTAAAAGGACACCTGCTCGGGATAGCCGAGGCTGCTTCTTACTTTACCTGGCTACCGTTCAATGACTGGTCGTCTGGCATATTCTCCACGGAGAGTGCGGCAACGCGAGACTTGAGTTCCTTGCTGGGCTTGAACCGCACGACGTAGCGATCGGGAATTTGCACCTCAGAATTTGGCTGCTTGGGATTACGTCCGATTTTGCCGCGCGCTACGCGGAGATCAAAGGTGCCGAAAGTACGCAGTGTCACTTCGTTTCCTTCGGCTAGATTCTTCGAAACCAACTCCATGAAGGTCTCCACCATGGCCAATGTGTCGGCATGCTTGATTCCTGTCGCATTACTCAGTTCCGTAACCAAATCTTTTTTGGTGATCGTTGTCATACTGGTGTGACTAGCGAGACGTTTAATATGGTGCAACTAATTTCTGTGACGAATTATTGTCTCTACCTGCGATTTACCCAGGGTGTTTATTGGGTTGATCCGAAACAATCTGGGAGAGAACCTCGGAGGAGGTCCGGAAGTGCATTTTGCAAAGGCTCTGTAAAACGTCGCTGCCGTGCTGTTCTACAAGATTAGTGGCAGTTTTTTTCACGCCTTCTGAGACTCCTTTGGGCAATTCCTTGCCGAACTTTTGGCCCTCGGATTTCAGCCAGCGCACAAAAGCCTCGCGTGCCAAAATGGAGGCGGCAGCCACTGCTGGGTCACTTTCGGCCTTGGTGCGCTGGACGAGTTCGATCTCCCGGCCACGGGTCTGCATGGCACGTTGAAGCACGGCGGGATTGGCGAACTGATCGGAGATGGCGCGCTGGCAGCCAGGGACGCGCTCGAGGAGGTTTTCGATGACGCGGGCATGCCCCCAGGCCAGCAGTCGGTTCAGATTGCCAAATTTGGCGTAGAGCTCGTTGTAGCGTCCAGGATGAATCGCGATCACCTCCCAGGCGAGGCCGGGAATGTTGCGGATATCGGCGGCAATCTTGAAGATGCGTTCGTCGCTGCTGATGCGCTTGCTGTCCACCGCGCCGACATCGCGCAGGCGGTGCGCGACTTCGCCATCGACATAAACTCCTGCAATGACCAGCGGGCCGAAGAAGTCGCCCTTACCGCTTTCATCCACACCGATGTGAGGCTGAAACATCTCGGGATGATGCACTTCTTCGTAGCCGAGCTTGGCCTCTCCCAGCACCTCGGGTTCGAGCAGGTGGGTGATGAAATCCTCGGTCTCCTTGCCCTGCACGACGATCTTGGGGCCTTTCTCATACACGCACACGTTCACCTTTGATTTGGCGGCGGCGTAGAGGCAGTAGGGTTTGCTTTGAAACTCAAAGCCGCGTTCCTCCAACAGAGTACGCAGCTTTGCCGCCTGACTAGTGGTGAGGGCGTGGGTGTAGCTGGTCAGTGCTGGCATGGGTGCGAATTTAAGCACAGAGCGGCGAAAGACTCATGAAAAATGCGCAGGATCGTCCATATGTGAGACACGATGCCATCTCAAACTGCCAGGCCAGATCCCCATGCAATCGCCGCAGAGTTGGTGAACTGGTTTGGACTCAATGCGCGTGATTACCCCTGGCGCCGCACCCGCGATCCTTACGCGATTCTCATTGCGGAGGTGATGCTACAACAGACGCAGATCGCGACGGTGCTGGATCGCGGATTCTACGCTCGCTGGCTGGCACGGTTTCCTGATTTTAAGACACTGGCGGCTGCACGTGAAGAAGAGGTGCTCAAGACATGGGAGGGGCTTGGCTATTACCGGCGCGCGCGCAACCTTCAGCGACTTGCCGAGGAGGTGATGGAGCAGCATGGAGGCGAGTTTCCACGCGACCCTGCGGTCATTCTCGAATTGCCTGGTGTTGGTCCTTACACCGCAGGTGCGGTGGCCAGTTTTGCCTTTGGTCTCGCAGAGCCCATCGTTGATGGTAACATCGCCCGGGTGCTGTCCCGCATCTACAACGATGCTACGCCGGTGGATTCCACCGCAGGCACGAAACTGCTGTGGGAACGTGCAAAAGTCCTGGTGCTAACGACCGACGATCCGCGTGCTTTGAACTCGGCACTCATGGAGCTCGGGCAGACGCACTGCACGCCGAGCAAGCCAGCGTGTGAACTCTGCCCGGTGCGCGCGCAATGCCGTGCGACAGATCCTGAAGCGCTGCCGGTGAAGCATGCGCGTCAGCAGATCACCGCCGTCACAGAGCGGGTCATTTTTTTGCAAACCAATGATGGCGTGCTGCTGGAGCTTGAGACAGGCAAACGTCGCACTGGCCTGTGGAAATTACCCGCGCTGCCTGCTGTCCATGAGGATGAGCCACCACCTGTTTTGCTGCGAATGCACTACGGCATCACGCGGTATAAGGTCACGCTCTGGGTGCATGAACCGCATGTGCATGAAGGTGCTTGGCCTGCCACGCATCGCTTCATTCCCCTGGCGGAACTTGAGTCCACGCCAATGCCAGCACCGTATCGCAAGGCACTGCGTGATTTGCTCCAGCGCGGGGAGTTCCGGCTCAGTGCCTGAATTGTCAGTTTGCCAATGACCGCCCATGGCCTACCAAATGTCTGCACCTCTTATGAAAACTTGCTCCCTACTCTTCTCATGTCTCGCCATCGTCCTCGCGGGTTGCAAGCCTGCGGCGAATGCTCCTGTAGAAAAGGCCGCCGAGACCGCGCAGGCTCCAACGGCTGCTAAGTCTAGCAAGCCGCAGGTGCTGGTGGCGAACTACCCGCTGCAATACTTTGCGCAGCGCATTGCGGGGGACGCAGTTGAGGTGCGCCTGTTGGCACCGAAGGGTGAAGATCCTGCTTTCTGGCAGCCGGACGAAGGTGCCATCACGGCCTTTCAAAACGCCGATCTGATTCTCATGAACGGTGCCGGTTACTCCAAGTGGGCAGATAAGGTCACGCTGCCGGAGTCGAAGGTTGTTGATACCTCTGCTGCTTTTGCCAACAATTTCATCGAGGTTCGTGATGCCACCACACATAGCCATGGCCCAGGTGGTCAGCATAGCCACAACGGCACTGCCTTCACCACTTGGATCGACTTCAAGCAGGCCTCTATGCAGGCGCAGGCGGTGAGCGATGCGCTGGCCAAACTGGTGCCAGCAGCCAAAGACGCCATCAGCAAAAACACGGAAGGCCTGAAGGATGAACTGGAAGCCCTTGATGATCGCATGAGCGCGCTCAGCCGTCGTCTGGCCCAGCAACAAGTGGTGGCCTCGCATCCGGTCTATCACTATCTCGCACGTCGCTATGGCTTGAGTCTGAAATCGGTTCTCTGGGAGCCCGACACCGTGCTGGATGACCAGGCTCTTAGCGATCTCAATGCCGTCCTCAGCGGCTTCCGTGCTCGTTGGATGATCTGGGAAGGTGAACCCAGCAAAGACAATGTCGAAAAGCTCGCTGGGCTTGGCCTGCATAGCGTTGTGTTTGACCCCTGCGGTAATGTGCCCGCGAGCGGTGATTTCATGAGTGTGATGAAAGCGAATGTGGAGGCGATGGAAAAGGCCTTTCTGTGAGGTGTTGGAGTTTTAGGTGTGAAAACACTTTTGAAATTCGACGCAATAAGAAAAATGTAGAATATCGTGTTGACGGCCTAACAAGGCCGTGTCATTATTCGTTACCTTCAACACAAGCCATGAAAACCAACCAGACACATCTTAACTCATCCGCGCTGAACGCGCGTGGGGGAGAGATTTTGTGTGTGAGACTCGGTCTTGGCTTTATGCCCGCCTATCCAGCACAAGATTGGAGTCTCCCAATAAAGAGATATAACGAGCAGGGCGCTTTGATGTCCCATTAGGCCCTGAAGGCCAAGTTTCCGAAGGAAGCCCTGCTCGCCCACTCCAAGGCAGCAGGGCTTTTTCTTTTGCAGCGAAACGAACCACTTATCCATTTTCCAAAATCATTGATTGAACCCGCGGTCCTTTGACCGCTTCCCCCTAGCACGAAAAACCCCGGCATCCGCGCTAACGGACACCGGGGCAAGGCCAGCCAAGCTGACTCCGGGAGGAGTCGTTTAGAGACGCAAGAGCAAGACCTGAAGACAGGTTTGCACCCTCCTACCAAATGTCAACTGAAGCAGTCATCGAATACGCAATATTCCTACGTCGAGACGAGGAATGCGGGAATCTATTGCCCATTTTTGACAAAACGAAACGGCTTCCCCGGGAGGTGTGCCATAAACACCGAAACATCCGCCGTGAAATACCTGCGGGTGCGACGCCAGCGATGGAGTGACCAACACTCCATCCCGTGCGTGGCAGCGGTGTTCGTTCTTTATTTGGCAGATCACCTCACAACGAGGCTGATCTGCCATTCAAGGGCGCGGAGCACGGTAACAAGTGGTGTAACCTTGGGAGAGTGTACAGTGGCATGACTGTCTCCGTGTCCTTGAATGGCAGAACTGGAAGATTTTCCAATACGGCGGTGGCAGACAAGCAATGCACGGGTCTCCAAAACCCGAAGATGTGGGGGCAGTATTGCGCTAAGCGCCATGCCAATAGGCTTCGCGTGGAGACAGCTGTAAAACGCGGATCAATAGTGCAGCGGGTCGCGGTTCAAAAGTGAGTCACCTCTGGACGATTGAACAGGTGATGGGCGTTTTCGTCAAGGCCATGATGAGCTTCTTGCCTGCCTCGATCCTGAG
>TBL_comb48_EPIDRAFT_1001008_pt1 | contig 21447 bp, 22 predicted proteins | sample TroBogEpilimnion_37_FD_10681 | JGI IMG/M metagenome (IMG submission 10681)
GTGGAAGTGATATGTACCAATGTGTGCAGTTCTCATCCAAGGACACAAGAAGATTTGTCCGCCCATTTTACGCCACATTTGACAGAACATATAATCTTCCGACAAGTAACGGTCTGAACCACCACCTGTGATAGAATCTTTGCTGTCAATAACTGTATCAAAGAAGGCATGAATGTAACGTGAACCATCGAAGTTGGCTTGGCCAACATGGTCTGGTTTGTAACGAATCATTGGATATGCTTCTTCCATTTTGGCAAATACTTCACGTTTAACCATCATAAAACCTGTACCAATTTCTAGTACGTCTAATGGTTCTGTAACGTTAAATTGTGATGTACCTTTAACAGGATTGAACACAAAGTCACCAGCAACTTTTTCAAGTAGTTGAGGTTCAATATCAGGATTCTTTGCAATTGCGCCTTTGACTGCACGCCATTTGATTGCTTTCTTAGGATAAGGACCACCAATAACGTCTTTGTCTAATGCCAACATTGCCACAACATCTTGTGGATTAAAGTTGATGTCCGAGTCAATGAACAACAGGTGTGTGCATTCGGAACGATGGATGAATTCGTCAACAAGATAATTTCTTGCACGAGTAATTAGGGACTCATTGAATAAGAATGAGAATTTAATTTGAATGCCGTATTGCATACAAAGACCTTGTAAGTCCAAACATGCTTTCATGTATAGACCATGATTTTGCCCACCATACATTGGTGTGGCAACGAAGATACTATACTTTCTTAGTTCTTCCGTTTTGATTGAAATTTCCATCTAGACTCCAAGATAAAATAAAAAAAGGGGACCACCATTAGATGGTGGACCCCAAGACTGCGATTAAGCAGTTAGTGAGTAGCCAGTTCTCAAAGCAGCCTGAACCAAGGCTTTAGTAGGTGTGCCTAAACGGTAGTAAGTAATCTTACGACCATCTTCTAGGTTACGAGTGTTTGTATAGATGCAATGACCTTCTTGGCGAAGTTCGTCAATGCGAGCAGAAACATTAGTAATACCAAAGCGGTGTTGTGCTTGCTTGGTAGTAAAAGTGTTGTAACCCTCTGATTTTTTCAAAGTGTTCAACATACGTGTTTTTGCGGATAGTTTGCTCATAATATAACTCCAATTAAAATAAAAAAATTCCTAGTTTTGCGTCACTAGAATCACCATCATACACTTATGTATGCGAGTTGTCAAGCATAATTGTGGTATACTTGACTATCTGCCAACTTGTGGCAAATATTTGGCCTTGGTTTCTTCCCAAGTCAAATAGATTAGGTCATCATAGAATAGGTTTTCATATGATACCATGTTTTTCTTTTGTAATTGCCTGATTCGGCCTTTGGCATATTTGGTCTTCCAAATTGTTGTCAATGCTTCTTCACTTGTATCAAAGGATTTTACCAAAGCATCTTCACCAATTTCCTTACGGAGATACTCATTAGTATTGTTATACAAAGGAGAAAAATAGATTCCACGTTGGTGAGCAGTACGGATAAGTTCTTTGGGAATACCAAGTTTAGGATAGGCAAAGTTCAATGACCTGTTTTTATGGTCACGTTTCAGTGGAAGGCCTTGTGTGTTCTTTGCTTCCCACCACTCAAAGTATTTTCTTGTGTGGTTTTCTTTAATCCAATTATACACCATGTTAGCAGTAGAACGTTTAGGTTCAAATGCAACTGATCCTGAAGAGAAACCCATAGCGTTCCAATGTGTGAGGCCATCGTATTGTGATAGGCCACCTGCTTTGGTTTTTCCATAGAGTGACGTTGTAGTAACGCCAACAAGAGTGTCTCCATATTGTTTCTTCCAATCATTCTGTACTGTATCAGCCAAACACAATAAGGCCAACAACTTGCCACCCATGTAATTGTAACCAAGTGGTTGCAATGGAACGATTGTAGAACCGATTGCAGTATGGTTAATCATACCTTGTTGTGTTTTAACATCCCTAGACCATCCAATTGCAGTATCTCTAGGCGTCAGGTCTAAGAAGTCAGATGAAATACAGATGACACCAAGATAGTTTCCTGTGACTTCATCAACGACCGCATAGAATAGATTACGGCCAATGTTAGAATTGTTCTTCATTGTGGAAGAAAATGTACGAATGGCATTCCATGTTTCCGCCAATGGTCCATTATGTAATACAAGTTTAGGTTTTAGGTTTTCATAATCATCTGGATTCTTTGGCATCCAAAAGTTTGTTTTAACTTCATCGATGATTTCTTTTTGGTTTTTATTGACCATCTGGAGTTCATCACCCCATAATGTAGAAACATTTTGTACAGGATAACGTTCTTTGACTTCACACCACTTTTGATATAGAGTATACTCTTTTACATCCATTTGTGAAGCATAGGTCAAGTCTTCTATTAACTTGGATTTAAGTTCATCAGTATCAATGTGTTCAATGACAGGATTCTTTTCCTGCCATGCTTGCCATTGTTTCTCAACGAGTTCTGGAGGCGTTTGTGCCATTTGTATTACTTTCACGTTTCATCATTTGTGCATATGCTGTTGCCAACTTCTTAAATGTCTTCTGGCGTTTATTCATTCCAGATTTCAATGCAAGAGGTTTTGCAAGTTGAGTATACACTATTCCATTCATATGGTCAAGCTCGTGGAGAAAAACTCTTGCAGATATGCCATCCAGAGTCATGTTCTTTGTTTCTCCTTGGAAATCTTGGTATTCCACGGTAATCTTTTTGGCTCTTGTGATATGTAATCCTAGGAGTGGGAAAGAAAGGCAACCTTCCATCATGTGAGCTTCACCTTCGGATGTGAGAACCTTAGGATTGAAAAATGCCACATAATCATCATTGGCACCCATAACAAAAACACGGTGTTTAAAACCACATTGATTTGCGGACAGGCCAACACCTTGTTCACGTTTACAAGTTTCCACTAATGAAGAAGCAAACTTATTTGGATCCACTGGAGGGTTTGCAAAGTCAAACAAAGGCAATGGTTCAAATAGAACAGGATCATTCTCAGCAACTAGTTTGAACGTTTCAATGTTCTCTACTACTGATTTGACATCACCTTTTAAGGCGTCACTGGTATCTAATTTAAAGACACCTTCTATTGGTTTAATTTCGCTCATATAATCACCTGTGAAAAATTGTTCTTTTTCTCGAACTTAATAATGGACCTAAACTTGTCAAAGAGTTGGTCGCCTTTATGACTGATAACAAAGATGTTTGTTTCGGTTCCCATCTCATGTATCAGTTTCAAAAACTCATCTGTGCCAACACTATCTAGGCTGGAATCAAACACCTCATCTAGTATTAGTAGATTGGTATTTGTAGAGTTCTTCATCTTAGCAACTTGACGCCATGTAAACAATAGTGCCAAATCGATACGCATCTTTTCACCTTCAGAGAAATTGGAGTAACTAAACTCATCACGATGCCGTGACTTGATTGTTTCTTCAAAGTTCTCATTCAGGTTAAAGTTAACAAAGAAGTCCATGGCCTTTAGATATTTGTTTACCAACTTATTGATGATAGGCAAATACTGTTTAATGATTTTGGTTTTGATACCATTATCTTTCAACAATGCAGCTGCATATTCATGGTAATGTTTTTCTACGGCCAAGTCTTCTTGTACCTTAATCAATGATGTTAGTTCAGATTTTAATTCCTTTAACTTGTCATTCTCTTCTGTCAAGTTTTGTTTCTTTGTACCAAGTTCTGTTATCTCTTTGTTCAACTTGCCAATAAAAGTATTGATGGCAGATATAGTTGAGTTATGTTTTACAACCTCGTTGTTGTGTTCTTGGATGTGTTTAGCTATTTTTTGGATTTCTTCGATCCTTTTGTTTGTTGCTTTGATTTGTTTTTCAATATCAACGATTGCAACTCCAACTTCTCCTTTTGTTTGATTGATTCCATTAAGCTGGCTATGTCTGAACTCTTCAGCGATACCTTGCTTGCAGGTTGGACAGTCGTGGTTTTCTTCATAGAACTCCTTCTCCTTTTCTAACTTTTTCAAACGTGAACCAAGTTTGGATTCCATTTGAATCAACTTGGAACTCTTTTTTTCTATGGAAAGTTTATCGTTAATTTTATTGTTCAAAGACTCAATATGTTTTTGGATAAGGACAATATCTACATTCAAAGAAGATACTTGTTTCTGTGATTCTTCTATCTCTTGTTGCTTTCTTTGGATTTCTTCGTCATTATGTTTTTTGTTTTCCTCGATGTTTTGTTTCTGCATCTTAATCTTTTCGGAAACCAACTCCATCGAATACTTGTTTTTGGAAGATTCTTCTTTGATGCCAGACATTCTTTCTTTAATCAGGCCGTTCATTGATGTAAAGATTTGGATGTCCAACAGTTCTTCAATGATTGTTCTTCTGTCGGCAGGAGATAACTGCATGAAAGGAACAAATGATGCTGAACCAAGAATAACAATTTGTGTGAAAGACTTATAGTTAAACTTGAGTATGGATTTTTCCAAGAAGTCTTGGTAATCTTTGGCCTTGGCATCCTGATTAAGCATTACACCATTACAAAAGATTTCAAACGTATTTGGTTTGATACCACGGATAACTTTGTATCGTTTCTTACCAATAGAAAATTCAATCTCAACTACAGCATCCGAGTTGTTGATTGAGTTTATTAGGTTTGGTTTGTTGATTTTACGGAATGGTTTACCAAAAAGTCCAAAACATAATGCATCCAATATGGTAGACTTGCCCGCACCATTATTACCAATAATCAATGTATTGGTAGATTTGTCCAGTTTAATCTCGGTAAAAGTGTTACCCGTAGATAACAAATTCTTCCATCTTATGTTTTGGAATTTTATCATGCCTGTTCTAAATTCAAAGCCTCAACGTATAACTCACGCATCATGTTTTTCAATTTGGTATTATCGATACCATCATTCTGGAGAGCATCCACATACTTGTTAATGATTGTGATTGTATCTTCCGCTTCGTCTATCTTATCATCTTCTGCTTCATCTGTCAAGTCTAAAGCGTCTTCAACAATGGTAATATCGGCAGGATTAACATCATACAACTTATTCATATACTGGTCAAACAGATATGGATTGGCTTTGTTTACCACTACCACTTTGACGTATTTGTTTTTATAATCTTCCAATGATGTTGATAGGACATCACTTATAGATGATACTTTGTCATCATACACCAATCTGTGGAACATTACATTAGGATTATGAATGAAAGTAAGCTCACGTTTATCCAAATCAAAAAGATGGAATCCACGAGGGTCGTTGTAATCTTGCCAAGTGAGTTCGTAAGGATTACCCAAGTAATAAATGCCATCAGAATCAGATTTATGGTGATAATGGCCTGAAAAGGTGTATTCAAACTTATTGAACAATGAACGATTCAATCCTTCTTCTGATGGCATACCACGATGCATGGCAAAACCTGCAATTTCAAAGTGTCCCATACAAATAGGTGCATCAGTTTTTTTCAACATCTGCATACTGTCATCGAAGTTTTCTGGACAAATCCAAGGCATCATGCAAATCTTATGAGGACCAACATAGATTTCTGTAGGATCATCTATCACATTGATGTTACCATACTCACGCAACAACAAGTCAACTGAATTCACATCATTGGTATTCTTAAAGTACGTGTCATGATTACCGGCCAACATATGAACATCAAGGCCACGTTCTGATAGGCCATCAAAGAACATCTCTTTGGCACGTTTCAGAGTAAAAAAGTTTACATATTTACGGCGGTCAAATGTATCGCCAAGAATGAGGACAGTATCAACGCCCTCACTATCAACCATAGGAAAGAATGTTTCTTTATAAAACTTCTCGTAATAATCTAAAAAATGAGCTGAGTCATTCCTTGCGCCAAAATGAGTGTCGGTGATAATAGCTACTTTCATAATATATTTGCGCCTTTTTTACGGTTTTCACTCATAGTAAGAATTTGCAAGTTATCTTGATGGTGTAATCCACCTTTAGATATAGGGACAATATGATCCACCTCATGTGGTATTCCTGTTTCCAAACTTAACCTGCGGCATTCCTCATAAATTGACTTTATTATATCAAAATCAGCATCAGATGTCAACTGTTTTTTTATTCTTGCTCTTCTTTTTGCTGATTTGGATGTACTGGCAATTATTCCTTTTTCCGATTCTCTATATCTCTTATCAATCTCTTTTGATTTGTCTTTGTTATTTTCCCAATACAATTTTACTTTTTCTTTTGTTCTATATTGGGCCATCAGTTTCTCATCATACAACTTAGGTAAACTCTTTTTTATATTACACGGTACACAACTATAACTTGATACATGTTTTTTGGTTGATCCACAGTGTTTACAAGGTATTCCATCGTAAATTTTTTCACCAGCAGCAATTGCTTTTGCTCTATTTTCTTTAGATGATAATGGAAATTGGTTCGACATATTTTACCCCAAAGTGTGTATAATAGTATTTATACATTTTGGTGCTAAAAAAGTGTATTAATTCCCTCATACTCATTCATTACCCTATTAAACAAACGCATAACTCTTTTGCGGTATTCAAACCCCAAAATATTTGCTTTCTGACCTTCTGCATATGGTGGTGTTCTTCCAAAGTTTGTGTATTGTTCTGATGTCAAATCAATAATCACATTCTCTTTGTCTATACACCACCAATGATAAATGCCTTCATCATCCAAAGCACGGTACATATGCATAGATTCATGGCCAAAAATCTTATACAAACATCCTGCAGCATTGTGGCAATGCCCAAACATTGGATTTGAGGCATTCCTGATAAACCATTTTTTAGGCAACAAATCGTATGTTAGGTTTCTTTTTATAATTCCAGAAATCTTCTTCAAGTTCTCTGGAGTATAATCTACCATCATCATTTGGCGATGGGCACCAAAACAGACTTTTCTTTCTCACGGTGAATGGTTAATACACGTTGTCTTAACTCTGTGGTGCTAAAGCTGTGTTGCCTAGAATTGAAATAAACTGCCATTGGTAAGTTATAACCAGTGAATTGCTTATCCCGATATTCTTCTCCAATGATTCTAACATCAATTGGATAGGATGTCAATATGTCCATCAACTCTTTTTCTGTGGCATATGGTATAATTTGGTCCACATATTTACAGGCTTCAAGTTGAGTATACCGCTCAAACACGGATTGTACCGGTTTATTCTTTTCTGGTCTATCAATCGTAGGATCAGTTTGCATACCAACAATCAAAAAGTCACATTGTGTTTTTGCCTCTTTCAACATCATGACATGACCTGCATGAAACAAATCAAAACATGAACAAGTAAATCCAACTTTCATATCAATCTCCAATATATTTTATTTCTACCACTTTTGTTTGTGATGAAGCAAACGATGAAGCTTCGTCTAACGTTTTAAAAACTTTATAAAAATTATAACCATCCACTTTATTATATGTTACTTTATACATATCAATTCTCCAAAAATTGTTCAATGCCTTTTGGCTTCTTACTTACTTTCTTCTCATCTTTCTTCTTCTTTTGGCCAATCTCATAGTTCTCTATGAACTCAGCTATATTGTCGTATAGTTCGAACTGTACAGAACTTCCATCATGATCCAACATCTCAAACTCGTCTAGGATGCCCATTTGCTCAGTAGACTTATACTTGACATACAATTGTTTCTTTTCTTTCTGGATTCGTCTTAGGAACGCATAGTAGATGATTTGTGTAAAGTATGCAAATGGATTCTTTGATTTGGTTGGATCAAAGTTCTCAAAGTACATGAGGCAGTTTTCAATACCATCCGAAATCATTTCATCACGGTATGTGTAACTGATGAAGTTTGGTTTGTGTGACAGACCTTCGGCAATCTTCATCCAACATTCACCTATGTAATTTGGAATAGGTTCTTGTGAATTGGTTTCTTTGCGTTGCTTGTAGGCAATTAATGCCTGTAAGAAATCGGCATTGTTGATGTAATGTTTTGAACTCATGTTAAGTATACCATAATAAAGGTTGACAAAAGGGCTTGACAAGTGTTAAGGTCTCGGTGTTGCCCAATGATATTAATGTAATGTTGTTTCTTTAGGAACTTCCAGGTCATTAAATTCTTGGAGCATAAACTCCTTAATTCTTTCGGCCAAAGCGGCTTGTATCTTATCATCATCCAAAAGTGATGTGTCCACAGAGTCTTTTTCCAACCTGTCAATTGCATTTTCATAATACTCTGCAAAGGCCTTTGTTGGATTTGTGATGAACACAATGTCCTTACTGTTTAATACCACTTCATTTTTTTCCACTAATTCAATTGGAAGATAATAAGCCATTGATATGTTTGACACATTACTTCTGTGATAAACTTCCACCAACATTGGTTGTTCGATAACGTAATGGCTTTCCATTATTTCATTAACGATACCAATGATATCAGATCCATCTTGCATACGAACTAGTTTAATATTGTTCATTTTTTGAGTCCTATCTTGTAGGTTTTAAATGGAAACTTCTCTTCCGTATATATCTTCACTCTTTCCACAAAATGGCGCAAGGTAAAATTCATGTGTTTTTTGTATCTGAGGTCGTCTGCAATATCATATAAAGTAGCAATGTTTTTACCTTCAGAGTTTCTTAAGCCTCTACCAATCGATTGCAATGCTCTAACCCTGGACTTAGAAGGGGATGCAAAGATGATATTGTGTAGGTTACGAATGTTGATACCTGTAGAAAAGGTGCCGTAAGAAGCAACAATAATAGCGTCATTTTCTTTTTCCATAATTTCTCTAATCTTTTCTCGGTCTTCCGTTTCCGTTCCACCATGGACGAAAAATACTTTTCGGTCACCGATTTTCTCTGTGTTCCGAATCATATCATACAGGACCTGTCCATGCTTGGCAACCATTTGATAGAGTATTAACGTATTATTACCTAAACTAACTGCAAGGTTTTTTATAAACTTATTTCTTGCTTCACATGCAATCAGGTATTGTATTTCGGTTTGATAGTCTTTATCTTTCATTTCCAAACACACCTCGTCTGGATGTTTCAGTACAAGGCATTTGATTTCAAAGTCTGACACCTGATTCTTGTCCATCAACTCTCTGGTCGTTGTCACTTGTCTGACTTGGCCAAATAGACCTTCTAGTACAAGCTTATGTGTTTTGGTGCCATCGAGTGTTCCAGTCAATCCAATTCTATACTTGGCATTAATACACGATGTTAATATTGTAGTCAACGATTGTGCCTTGAACAGATGCGCTTCGTCACCAATAATATAATCGAATTGTTCAAAGTAATCTTTAGGCAGTTGATACAAAGATTGCCATGTTGATATGGTCAAAGATTTGTTTGTGTGTTTATCTTTGCCTTGATAAATTCTATGCACATGTTGGTCAGAATCCCAACCATAATCTTGGAAGTCTTTGAACAACTGCTCTACAAGAGATGTGGTTGGCACAATGATTAGGCCTTTTAATTGTTGGTAATCCAATAATTGCCTAACAATCAAATAAATGATGAGTGATTTACCTGAAGCCGTAGGAGACAANAACAATGCTCTACGTCTTCTCATTGCATGGATAAATGCATTCATTTGATAGTCTCGGACTTCAAACGGAAGATTTAAACCTTCTATAAACTTTTTGGCATNATANGCTGAGTACTCTTCTTCTACTTCATCGTGTGAATATGTATAGTCACGTTCTTTACAGAACTCTTCCAAATATGGAATAAGTCCAATGTATAATTGGTAGTTTCTGGAATCAAACAAACGAATCTTGCCATCCCATATTCTATTACGGAATGCAGGAACAAACTGATGGCCTGGTACAAAAAAAGTAAAGAACTCTGATAGTTCTTGTGCAATATGACGTTCACAATTTATTTTGACGTATACCTCATTGACCTTTTCACAGAGAATATGTTCTTTATTGTCCTCCAATGAATCTCTCCCATGTGATGAAGTCACGTAATTGCCATGTTCTCTGTTTCAATTCACCCATAATGGCTTCAATAACAGACACCGCTTCTTCGTGGTATATCTTCTTTTCTAGTAGTTTGATTAGGTCTTGGTCTGATTCCAAATATGTTGATATATCGGACTTCAACGTAAACTGGAATGGTTCCCATCCAAATTGATCCAACTCTTCTTTGGATAATTTACCAGTATAGTATTCCCATTTGGTCTTACGCATACGTAGGTAATCAAAGTTGGCCTTTTTGCCTGCCATCTTATGCTTTGTAAGAATGGTAAGATACTTGTTGTGTAACTTTGGTATCTTTAGAAGTTCTTTGCCTGGTTCTGTCTGGTCTATATCAGAGTCGGCTGTCCACAAGTTCAAAATTTGTTCAATGTTTTCCATAATATAATAAAAGAATTAGTAGTTTGTTATTTCGAAATACTCGTACCTGAAGGTTGCTGTTGCTGTTAGTATTGTATCCGCAGTTAATTTGGTATCAAACTGTATACTAGACAATGAGACTGGAAACATTCTGTGGAAGTTAATACTAATCAATGGATTATTTAGCGCTGACATTATTGTCAGATTGGAGTCTGAGTAATAACTGTTTGTGGCAGAAAATGTATTCTGCAATGCATTGTTATTGTACCTATCGGCCGTGCTCTTAGGTGATGCAATGGCCAATAACCATTTGTACAATTCATTCCATGATTGTGCTTGTTCATCAATCAAGAACGTAATATCAAACTCTTGGTAATCTATTTTTGTACCTGCAATAGGTACATTTACCAATGGAGTGGCAAATTCGGTGGTTCCAATACTTACACCAGGAAGATTGGCCTCTTGGCAGAAATATTGTACCGTTGGCAATCTATTGAATGCCAATATGAACTTTGACGGTTGCAGGAAGTTCGTATTTGATGGTGTTCTGGATAATGCTGTCATATGGATATTTAGGCACCAAAAAAAAGACCACCCGAAGGTGGTCTTTAAATGTCAATCTATGTTGACTCTATCAAATGTATTTGATTACATTAGATTTTTTACTGCGAACAAACGGTAGTAAACGTTAGTTTGTGAATCCAAACGACCGTTTTGTACTGTTAGACCATTAGAGAATGGATTTGCTACCATGCCGTAACGAGTTTTGAAACCAATTTTTGGTTGGAATGTGAACTGGTCAACTGCACGAACCATTTGTAGAGGAACGTATGGACAGTAGAATAGACCTGCGTCATAAGGTGATGAACCTTTGTAACCGATTGTAACCAATTCTTGGTTTTGTGTGTAACCGCCATAATATGGATCGATATACACTTTAATACGGCCATGCAACATACCAGCAAATGTATTGCCTGTATCATCAACTTGCAAGTCAGCTTGTAGAGCTGGTGTGTATGATAGAACACCAGCCATTGCCATAGCAGAAGCAACGTCTGAAGAAACAATCAACACATTACCTTTACCTCTACGAGTTTGTTTTGCAATAACGTTAGCATCACGTTCGATTTGGAAAATCAAACCTTTGAAACGTTCAACTGACCAACGACCGTTAGAGTCTGTGTCCAAGTCAAAGTAACCAGCAGTAGTTGTACCGTATTGAGCACCAATCTTTGCAGATGTGTAAATTGTACGGATAACTTCACGGTTAATCTCAGCAAGAATCTCAGTAGAAAGAATGTTAGACAATTCTGTCTCAGCGTCCAAACCATGGATTGCTTTCAAGTCTTGTGCTAGTTCTAGTGAGTATTCAGCTTTCAATGCACGAGATTGTGCAGTAACAGTAACTTTCTCGATAGAGAATGCCATTTGTTGGAATGCTGTATTACCATCAGAACCCAAGTATTCAGCAATACTTGTTTGCATACCAGTACCAGTTGTAACAGAGTTAGCAGCATTAACAGCACCTTGTGTGTTAGCTGTTGTGTCTGTTGCTGTGTTACCAACGAAACCGTATTGGTTGAACAATGATGTATTACCAGAGAAGATTGTGTTAGCTTCGTTATAGAAAGCTTCAGAACCTTGTTGACCTGAGTAACGAGCACGCATTGCAAAGATTAGACCAGTAGGTCCAGTCATTGGTTGAACGCCTGCAACATCATAAGCAATCAAGTTAGGNANTGAACGGCGAACCAAACTNATNAAGATTGGGTCNAAATTGCTGATACCAGAACCTGTAACGTTAGTTGGACCAGGATCAGATGCAGTCTCGTTCAATGCCAAGCGGTCTTGACGCATTGCTTGGTGTTGGTTTTCCAAAACAAGAGCAGTAACACTTCTCTTGTATGGGTCTGTAATGGCTTCTAGTTCTGGATGTTCCAAAACTGGAGCCCATTTCTTTTGTAGCTCTTCTGTCATAAACATGTGATTTTCTCCTTAATTGAAATCTTTTTATTTATTGTTTTTTGGATTCTTATTTCTTATTAAGAATGCCTACAACTTGTTCCATCAAAGGGTCAGCAGAACGTGGTGTCTTCTTTTCCTCTTCAATTTGAACTTCGTCATCCAAAGCAGAATTGTCTGCAACCTTTACGTCAGTTCTAAAATATGATTCTTTTAGAGTTGACAACTTTGCCGCAAATTCTTCCTCAGTAGTAAACTCTACACCCTCTGCGAGTGATTTCAATTTTTCTACTTGAGTCTGCGATAGGCCTTCACACGCTGTGTAGATTGCCTCAATTTTTCTTTGTTCGTTTAATTCTTTTGACAAGTCAATGTTTGTATTGATTTGTTCGTTGAGTTGTGCTTCCAATTCGGCAACTTTTTCTGCCATTTCGTTAACAACATCTACTTTGTCTTCAGGAATATCAATGTAGTGTTCAACGAATAGGTTACGCAAACCATCGATAAAGTCTTCTGTGATTTCAGCACGTAGACCAACATCGATTGCCAATTCGTTTTCTTTCATGTATTCTTCAGCAATGTAGTTCAAATAGTCATCAACTTTGGATGCCAAATCTTCTTTAACTTGTTCTACTGCAACTTCAAACTGTTCAACCAAATCAGCTTCAACTTGTTCTGCGATTTGTTCGATGCGTGAATTTACTGCAGCTTCAAAAATTGTAGTTGCTTTTTGTGCAAATTCTTCTGATAGATTCTCACCTTGCAACAATGCACGAATGTCATCTGACATATCAAACGATTCGTTGTGACCCATAGACTGTGAACCAGCTGTGTGTGAACCATCATAGTGTTGGAATGTAGCACCTTTGTTCATACCAAATGTATTTTTTGGCAATGTTTCTGCTTGACGGTCACGAATCTTTTCGTATTGATTACCATTCATTTGGTCAGGATGCATAACATCTTTGCGACCCATGGTTTGTTGTGGTTGGCCAGAATATGTTTTGAAACCTACGCCATTTTTCTCTGAACCAACAGGTGGTGTTGCACCTGGAGGAACTGCTGATGGAGTACCTTTTAGGTAATCTGGCAAGCTATCGTCCATTTCCTCAGGTGAATGACCGATAACACCTGCATCATGTTGGCCATAAGCTACTGATGCTTGTAATTTATCGTCACCGACTTCACCTTTTTTGTGTGCGTCTTGGCCACGTTGACCTCTTTTAGCAGCAATGTTTGCATCGAAAGTTTCTTTAGAACCTTCCAATATTGCACTAGCGGCTTCAGACAGTTTAAATCCTTTTGTTGTCATTTAAAAATCTCCTTGATTTTGTATTTGGTATTTATTGCTTATAGTTTTTTCATGAAGTTTTCAAATATGCGAAGACTTACTGCTTCGATGTCCGCACGACTGGCACTTTTGATTTCTCTAATTGCCTGTGCGTGTTCTACTTCAGTCCAAACACCATTGACCAACATCCATTCTTTTCCTTCCATAATGCCTTGAACAAAAGCTCCAGGCGCAGAAGGGTCTGCTACAATATCCGCCGCTGTGGCCAGATAAAAGTCGGGCTGTACAACATTAACACCGTTAACATTTTTTAATGAGCCCATACCTCTTGAAGAAACACCTAATTGTGCACCACCTTCAATCAACTGGCGTGCAATACTTCCCATTGGCGTTTCTAATATCTTTGCTTTACCTATCCATTGTGTGCCATCTTCACGCAAACCAACAATCATATGTGATACACGGTCTAGATTAATTGTAGGAGAATCTGGATGTCCTAATTCACCAAATGCACGGTTTTTATTTATATATTCTTCCGTATAACGATGTACTTCTTTTCTCATCGTGTTGTATTCATATAGACGTCCATTCTTGTTTTTCTTTTCAGCAACCAAGAAAGGACCTTCAATGAACAAAGATTTTTTACCGTCTTTATCTTCAGTAAGGTAGTTTACTGTTTCGTATATTTCTTTAATTAATTTCATGGTGTTACTCCATAGGGAGGATAGTTGAATGCGGCAGGATCATTGAACTGGCCACGTTGATAGTATTGATTTTCTTTACGCAATTCAATAATTAAAGTATATGCACAGTTAGCGGTAAGACCAACAGTCGTAACACCAATATCACCTGTTGCATTTGGTGCATTGTTTTTAATTGATACCATGCCTTGGTCTTCAGAGTATTCACCGCAAAGATCCATATTCATGATTGGAACACTTTGCGCTGTATTTGCAGCAGTCCATGATAACTCAACATAACCTTTTTGTTGCGATGCAATGTTATAACCAATTCTTGTAACAGTTAAACCATAATAAGACAATGGTGTTCCATTTGGCAAAACGTTATTGTTACTTGTCAATGCACCATACAATGTATTGGCTTGAATCCTGTAGTTGTTTGTTTCTTGTCCTGTTCCATCAAAATTGGCAGTCAACTTGATGACTGCTTTTTCTGTTGTGTCTCTTAGGACTTGATAAGTATAAATGTTTGCCATGTTTGTTCCTAATTTTACGGTGTAAGTTTGTATGCACCGTAGTTGAATGCAGCTGGATCTTGGAACTGGCCACGAGCATACATTGAATTGTTTTTACGCAAAGTAACAATCAATGTGTATGCAGAATTTGATGTTGCACCCGTTGTTTGTATACCAATATCACCATTGCCATTAACTGAATTATTTGTAATAGAAGGCAATTGTTCGCCTAATCCAAACTCACCTTGTAGATTCAAATGGAAGATTGTTGCAGAATTGGCGTATTGAGCTGCATTAGTGGCACCACCACCATTCCAATAAATCTCTACACCACCAACGTTTGTTGTTGGAAAGTTAACATAGTATTTTAATCCTGTTAACTGTAGGTCATAATATGAAAGAGCGGTGTTGCTTAGACTTTGTGAAGAACGCAATTGAGCACCATTTGCATCCAAGGCAAAAGTCAAAGTATTAGCCTGAATACGAGACCCATTGGCTTCTTGGCCAGAGCCATCAAACGCACCTGTAATCTTAATCACAGAATCTGTTTGTGTGTCTCTCAATACTTGGTATGTAAATTTATTTGCCATGATTGCCTTTTGTCAATGCCATTAAGTATTTATAATTAATTAATAAGCTTCTTTTTTCATCTTTTTCTTCATCATCATCTTGTGCTTCATTTCATCTTCTTCCTCTTCTTCATTCATACCATATTCAAATTCTTCAAATTTTCCACCTTTTGCTTTTAATTTGCTATGAGCTTTTTGTAAGTGGGATACTTTCTTTTGTTTTTCCGCTGGACTCATTGTAGCTGCATTTTGTTTGAATTTAGATACGCCTTTATGTAAATAAGAATTCAAAGAATCTTTAGACAATTCATCCAATTGTTCTTCATCCAATTCTTCAACTTCTTCTTTTTTCATATGCCATTTTTCTTCTTCTTTTTTCATGGCTTTATGTTTTGTTTCTTCTTCTTGTGTTACCAAACCTTGAGCAATCTCTTGCTTCTTGGCTTCAATGTGTGCGGTAACACGGTCATGAATTGCAGAATACAATGCTGCTCTAAAATTTACGGCATCATCTTGTGCTGCATAATCGATTAAATCTCTTGGGTTCATTATAGTCTCCTTATAGTGCTATTACTTTTTTTATCACGCCAAAAGTTGGCTTGTAATTCTCGTCAACCTTAGAAGGATTCTTTTCCTTACTTTGGTCTAATCTCATATCTAGTTGATTTTGGTGTTCTGCATCTTCTTGGCCAATTTGTGACACCATTTGTTGTTGTGCCACATCATTTGTAACACCAACTGGTAATCCCAAACCTGCTTCTTTTTCTTCTTCAATCTCTTCTTGCATGACTGCAATCTCATCATCATTCAAACGCAATACATTACGTTGAATCCATGCCTGTGAGAAATAACGACCTGTATATGGATCAACAGATGCCAATAATTGGAGTCTGTTAGTCATCAATTCTGCTTCTTTCAACTCGGTAAAGTTGTTGTCTTTGATGAAGTTATAGTGAATGTGTTCTTTGAATCGATTCCATTCTTCGTCTGTACAAATGCCTTTAAGTACACATTGTACACGCAAAGCTTGGTCAAATAGGTCGGAGAACTTGGCTCTCATACGACCAACAAACTTAGCAAACTTCAACTCATCACGAGTAATCTCACCTACACGACCCAAAGAAAAACCAGATTGATTAGGATCAAGCCTAGAGACTGGAACGTTCAACGACTTATATAGTTTCTTTTCAAAATACTTAACGTCTTCCAACTCACCTAAGTTCTGTCCACCTGGTAGTGTTGTAATCTCTGTACCTTTACCACCTTCTCTACGTGGTAACCAGAAGTCTTCCATCATAGACAAGAATTTACGGTCATCTCTGACCTCACCTGTATTGGCATCATAGACCAACTTGTTCTTGTACTTGACCATAATGTCACGGAGGTATTGTTCTGCCTTTAATTTAGGCAAATTACCAACGTCAATATAGAATATACGTCTTTCAGGTGCACGAGAAATACGATAGATAACTGTCGCATCTTCAATCATACGCAACTGATTTAGAGGTTTAATAGCCTTATGAAGATAAGACAAAACAACAGCTCTACGAGAATCCATAAGGCCAGATACGACTGAAATAATAGAGTCGGTTGTAATGCGAGTTCCAACTGGACCATAATTTGTAGAACTTCCTGTTGTTACTTTGTCATTAAAGATATAGTATTCATTGACTGTGTTAACAACTTCAACGCCTGTGCGCTCGTCTTTTTGTTTTTTTACTTCACGGACTTTACGAAGTTTACGTGGATCAACATATCTCAACTCACGAATGCCTAATGTAGGATTCTCACGGTCGATAATGATATGGTAAAACAATTTACCATCGATGTAGTATCTACGGAACACATCTTGTGCCATGTTTGTATAGTTCAACAGGCGCAAAACGGTATGAAATTCTTCTTTGATAGCCTTTTTAATCTTCTCTGGCTGTTCCAAATCGTCTAAAATGATTTGAATAATCTTGCCATCATCGTCCTGGCAAATGGCTTCATTCACAATATCATCAATGGCCGATTCAATTTCTGGTTGCATGGCCATTTCACGATAACGTGAAATTAATTCAACTTCATTCTTGGCAGTGCCATCTAAGTCAACATATGTACCATAATATGCGGCAGATGTAATCGTTAATGCACCATCATCATTTGCCGGAGGGGTAAATGATTGTTGGGTTTCTTGTTGGTCTTCATCTTGGAGATGGTAAAACCAAATAATGAGAATTTATTTGCCATTTTTTTCCGTTTCAATTCACAAACACATATGGGGGCCGAAGCCCCCTAAGAAATATAAAATTAAGAAGTAGTTGCTGTTGTGCTTGTTGATGTCCAGTATTGGTACGCAAACGTCACAGTAAACTCTTCAATAGTATCATTTGAACCCCAATCTAAATCGATTGGAGACAAATCTACTGGAAACAAACCAACAAAGTCATATGCTTTAATTGCACCAGCAACTCCGTCTTGGCCGCCAGTTTTTGCATATTGGTAAACGTGAGCATCTGATGTATAACCTAATGCTTGCGTTGTGTTGAAGTTGTTAGATTGCACACCTGTACCACGCACATTACCTTGATTACTATTGATGAAGTTCATCCACACTTCAATTGAATTGCGGATTAAGAAGTTTTCATCGTTAACAACTGTGATAGTCCAGTCAGCAAATGTTCTATTGCCTGCAAACTTCACTTCACGACCAAAGTAATACATTGGAACTGTACCCAATGTAGAACCTGGTAGTTGAGCAGATTTTGCCAAAAAAGACAATGTTGTTGCTGGATTAGATGCTGCAGGATTTGCACCCGGTGCATTTAGTGCAGTTGGAATATTTGGTATACTCACCTGAAATAGATTTGGGCGAGCACCATCTCCTGTCAGGCGTGTTGTGAAATCGCTAATTTGAAAAGCCATTTTTTTCTCCTATTTGTTGTTATTTATTAGGCTGTTGTAGTGGTAATCGTTGAGAAATTAACACCTGTGCCAACCGCAACAAAATTCAACTGGATAAAGTTAATAGAACGAGCAGGTTGAATATAAATGTCACCAACAAATTGGTTAGAATTAATGACCTGTGGAGTATTGTTTGTATTATCGCACACAACTTGGAATGCAGTAATACCACGTTGACCTTGAATATTGCGTAAGAATGGAGTTACTAAAGCAACAAACTGTGCCTGTGTAAATGCATCATTGAATTCAAACAATGAGTATTGTGCAGCCTTCTTAATAGCTTGTTCAAGTGTAATAAACAATCTACGAACATTGATTCTATCAAATGCAGAAGGTTGTGTTTGCATTGTCTTGTCACCAAACAATACTGTGCCTTGGCCTGGGAAAGAAGCAACAGGATTAACTGCAACTTGATACAATGCATCACGATTACCTTGTGATGGATTCCATGCCAATTTGATGACGTTCTTAATAACACCACGATTATAACCTGCAGGAGACCACCATGGATTGTTTGCTACGTCTGTGTATGCACATAGACCAGCAATATCACCATTCAATGGAACCCAACGATATGTGTTGTTATAACGGTCGAACATGTATTTCCAACCAGAATCTGCAAATCCGTATGAACCTGATGGACCACCAGTTACTGAAGATAGACCAGACATCCAAGACAATACACTAGTTTGTTCACTACCAGAGTTGTTAACAACTGCTGTTTGTGGTGGAGAAACGAACGCAACTGCATCTTTACGTGTGGAAGCAATACCAATTGCATTTGTTTGTACTGCAACACTTGTATATGGACCAGTCATCAACAAAGAAATTGCTGTTTGTGCTGAATCTGAGAATAGATTTTGTGCATTAATGATATCTGAATCAGTAATTGTTGCATCTGTACCAGAAGCCAATGTGTAAATGTGTATGAACCTGCTAAAGTTGCATACGAAGTGTTTGCCATTGGTTTGCCCCATGTGGCATTCGTAGAAGAATAATTTACTGGATCAACTGCATAAATGTATTTTGATTGATTGAAAATAGCATTTTTGTAGTAGTTTGACTGGCCAGAAGAATCAACAGAGTCAGAAGCCTTTGACAAATATGCAAAAGTTTCTAGAACAGTACCTTTTGTACCAGTAAACAAACCGCCTGTATCAACAACCGCAATATGGATTTGGTCGTTTGCACCACCTAATTGACTGGTTGAATAACTTGTACCTGGTTGACTGTTGAAATAACCTGCCAACGATGTACTTGCATAATTTGTATTAGCAGAGTTATAAAGTGCCACATTCCATGATGCATATTGAGATGCATTGGCGCCTGCATCAATTACAGAAACTGTGATTGAATTACCTAGAGCACCAGGATAACGAGCAGCAAAAGCACCCAAAGCGTTTGATGCACCTGATGGCAAGTAATTGTATTGGAATACGTTTGAGTTTACAATTTGAGTCTGTGCAGTAGCATTTGCAGTAGCATTGTAGCTTGCAGAGTTAGCAGCACGAACAACTTGCAAATTATTGCCATATGCCAAGAAAGAAGCTGCGGTGAAGAAAGAAGCATATGTATTGCTGTCAGGCTTACCAAATGTGTTTACTAAGATTGATTCTGTGGATACTGGAATAATTGTAGAAGCTGGACCCCATGCGAATGGTCCTGCATAAGCTCCTGCTGTTGTCAGAACGGAAGGCACAACGGTAGTTAGATTAACTTCGTTTACACTTACGCCTGGAGATAATAGATTTGCCATTTTTTTCTTCTCCTTGAATTATTATGAGTTTTGGCACTTGAATACCATAAGTGTATTTATGAATCACCATTTTTATAAGTTTCGCATCATGTCTCGTATAAAAGAACCATATGTGTCACCTCCAGGTGTTGCATCCCATAAATCGCCATCGATTAATTCAAGGTTTGTTGTCATTCCGTTTTCAATAATAGGTGCAGGTAACGTTTCATCATCGACCTGATTCATCTGTTCCAACTGTAATTGCTTACGAATGTCATGGCTTACAATCTCTTTAAAGTATTTTTGAGTTGTTGCCCATGCAAAGATGACCATTGTCATCACCAAATCGTCATTCGCACCTTCTTCTGCCATGAATGTGTTCTTTTGTGCTACAAATGTGGTCAATTCCGATACGGTATCAAAGTCATTGACGATGAGTTTATCACCTTCAATCAACATTTTTAGGTTGGAACAACCAATTCGTTTCACTTGTGGAGACATTTTAAGTCCCATTTGCACACCACGAGCAAAACCAGCCGACAATTGTTGTGGTTTCTTGTTACCTGTAAACACTTTCCACAAGTTTTCGTACTCTAACTCATTATGTAGGGTGTCGGCCACCTGAGGTGTATTGTTGATTTCGACTAGAACGTATGCATTGTTGTACATTCTAGCTGCATTATAGATGATGGTAGGGAACAAAACAGGACTAATAGACGAACTATGGTACGTGGCCACCTGTTTATATGGCATTTCCGATATATCAAACACGGAGAATGCTGAGCAATCCATGTTTTTACCTTCGGATACATCAACGCAAATTGCATATAGATGGTCTGTTTTGCCTTCACCATCAGTTTCTTTGACTGGTTGGTGATAGATTTTAACTTTATCGTGTTGGTAAACTGGATCATGGTAGACCAATTGTTGTAATTTTTGGCCTGAAATCAACGTATTTGTAGAACCTAAGAATTCACATTCAAACTCTTGTCTGAATTGTTCTTCGGATGTGTTACGAATNGTTTCATATTTCCAGGCCTCATCACGACCAGGTACCATAGACCANTGAATCTCAAATGGTTTATATCCATTCTTGTTACCAATGGCATCCATCCACAACTTATAGAACATATTCATGCCATTAGGTGTAGACACAATAATAATCTTTGTGGATTTACCAGAAGAGATAACAGGATAGACTGAGTTAAAGAACTCCTCGGCAATATTTGCAGGCACGAACGCAAACTCATCTAAGAATACACAGTTAAATGATCCTCCACGAACTGCGGATGACGAGGTTGATGCGGCCATAATTTTAGAACCATTCTCTAGTTCTACATTACCTTTGTTCCAGGTGATGATCCCTTGTTGCAACCACATTGGAAGATTTTCATATGCCAGTTGGTATTTGGCCAAAATATCCCGTGCAAGTGAACCTTTGTTGGCCAAAACGGC
>TBL_comb48_EPIDRAFT_1001009_pt1 | contig 21433 bp, 19 predicted proteins | sample TroBogEpilimnion_37_FD_10681 | JGI IMG/M metagenome (IMG submission 10681)
CGCCTCCGCCTGCATCTCGGTGTGCAGTTTGGCGATGATGCCATAGCCGGAGGTGACCTTGCCAAGATTGGGTTCTTCAGCGTCGCCATGCTTGGGCTTGGCATCGGCGAACTGCTTGACGATCTCCGCTTTGACGGCGTCGGTGTCTTTGAAATCACCCACGGCCACAATGACGGCGCGCTTGGGGGTGTAGTACTTCTCGTAGAAGTCCACGAACCGCGGGCGCTTCATCGTCTTGATCATCTCCTCGGTGCCGATGGGCATGCGGTCCGGCAGGATGGACTCCGGCATGGCGAACTTGTAACCTGCCATCATCGTGCGGTACTCGATGGAGTCGCGGCTGAGCTTCTCGCTGAGGATGATGCCACGCTCTTTGTCGATCTCGGTTTCGTTGAGCAGCATGCCGTCCAGGTCATCGCGGAAGAGCTGGAGGCCTTCGGCGATGTATTTCGGCTCGACTTTGGGAAGTTCGAGCATGTAAACGGTTTCCTTGAAGGAGGTGTGCGCGTTGGTGTCCGCGCCGAAGCCCATGCCGAGGCGCTGGAAGTATTCGACCATCTCGCCGCCTTTGAAATGACGCGAGCCGTTGAAGGCCATGTGCTCAAGGTAGTGGGCCATGCCCTGCTGATCGTCCTGCTCCATGAGGGAGCCGACATCCATGTAGAGGCGAATGCTGGCGCGGCCAGGGGGCTCATCGTGCGGGAGGATGACGTAGCGCAGGCCGTTTTCGAGCGTGCCGTACTGGGCCTTGGGGTCTGCCTTGAGGTCGCTGGTGTCCTGCGGCCAGGTGGCGGCATGCGCGGTGGAGACGACTAGTGCAAGGAGGAGAGAGCGGAGCATGGTGGTGCGGCGTTGGTTGGAAAAAGGGATGGTTGGAAACTCAAACCGGCGGATCAATACGTCTGAACTCCCATGACGAAACGGCGTTGGAGCGGAAATTCGTCATTCGTCATTCTGATTTTGTCATTCCGCCGCTGGCGGCCAGCGGTCTAGTCCACCTTGCCCAGGCCCGCTTCGGGGTCGGGTTCGAGGAAGCCGAGTTCGACAAAGAGCTCGTCCATCGCCATGAGGGTGGCTTCATACATCTCGAAGGAGAGATTGAAGTTAAAGAAGCCGTGGCCCTGGCCTTCGAATTCGATCAGGCGGCAGAGGTTCTTCTTCTTGCTCGATTTGCGGGCAAACTCATAGGAGCCGTCAAAGGGGACGACGCGGTCAGCCGTGCCATGCAGGATGAGCATGGGGGGCAGGCCGGGGCGGATGGCGCGGATGAGGTCTGCGGCTTTGCAGGTGGCCTGGTCCGGCCAGCGGTCACGACCGAAGGCGTACTTGGAATAGGTGTCGATCACCGGATTGAACAGCACGATGGCATTGGGTGCCGGGCTGCAATCGAGTGCATCGGAGGGGTCATCGAAACCACTGAGAATGGCGGAAGAAGCGATGGCATGTCCACCACCGGAACCACCGACGCCGACGATCTTGCCGGGATTGATGCCGAGTTCGACCGCATTCATGCGAATCCAGCGGATGGCAGAGCGCGCATCGGCCATGGCTTCGACCGGGCCGGTGCCGTGACGGGTGGCCACGCGGTAATCAAAACAGATCGTCGTCATGCCACGGGAGGCGAAATAGACGCAGTGCGGGGCAAACTGTGCCACCTGGCCGTTGTCCCAGCCGCTGCTGAAAAAGAAGGCGGCCACAGACTTGGGGTATGCGGGGGCCTTGTCCATCTCCGGCTCCCAGATGTAGGCCGAAAGGTTCACACCGCCTACAGTCTTGTAGATTTCTTCTCGTGCGGTCTTCAGCAACTCCCGATTGCGATCAATCGGGGGTGTGCGGTGTTGACCTTCGCTGTGGGACTCCATGTTTTGGGGGTAAAGACTTTGACGTTTACCAGAATCACCAAATCGGCAAATGGTTTTACGCTGGATTAAAACTATCACAGCAAATTTCACGGGATGCTAATTATAAAATGATGATGACAGGTTGTTTTTGCGTGAAAGATGCCCTTCTTCATCTCTCCACCGCACCCATCATGCGCCCGTTTCTCTCGTTACTTCTTGGATTAAGCTTGGTTTATTGCTGCCTGCCTGCGCACGGTCAGGAGGAGGGTGCCGTACTGCAGGCGGTGCTGGAAAAGGCGTATCTTAAATGGAGCGATGCTATGTTGCGCAAAGATGCACAAGCCTGGGCGGCAAGTATCTCCCGCTTTCGCCAGACGGTCATTCGCAATTCAGTGGTCAGTGAGCGCCTGAGTTTTCCTGATGCTGTGTTTGCCTCCGAGGTGAAGCCGCCGGAACTGGCGGGACTGCGGCTGCTGGAAGCGCAGGCGGTGGGCGATACCGCGCACCTGGTCTATTTTGGCCGGATTGACCTGGGGCAGGACAAGGAACTCATCCGGGAAAATGTGCTGAAGCTGAAATTCCTGCGTGAAAACGGGGTGTGGAAGTATGACAGCAACCGCATCTCCCGCCTGGACAGCGCGCCTGAGGTGCTCAAGGCTCTGCAAGAGGGCAAGCGCCCCGACTTTCTCGACACCCCCGAGTACACGCCGCCCGGCACGCTGCCGCCCATGCCGCCGCTGTGTCGCATCCCTGACTACAAGGCAGGCAGCAAGCTCCAGAGCTTTGGCTATGCCACNACCGTGAGCATGAATGGCGTCACTTACGAGACCGTGCAGGACGGGCTGGATCAGCAGGTGCTTATCGGTGGCTTGGTCAAAGGGCACAACGAGATCACCCTAAACATCAAGGCGGTGCCGAGGCCGGAAGGCGAAAAACCGGTGCTGCAAATCCGTGTTTACATTCTGCCCAGGGAACCCGGCAAGCCAGGCACCGAGGTGCTGCGCTGGGAGGCCCCGGAAAGCGGCGCGCCTGCCCGGATCACGCTGCCGATTGTGGTGAAGCCGTAGCGTTTTTGTTCTCTGTTTCTCCCATCATGCCCACCCTCGACCATGAGAACCTGCTGCGCTCTGCGGGCTACCGCGTGGTGGCGGGCATAGATGAGGCGGGGCGGGGGCCGCTGGCCGGGCCGGTGTGTGTGGCGGCGGTGGTGCTGCCGGATGATTTCACGCATGCGGTGCTCAATGATTCCAAGCAGCTTAGCGAGGTGAAGCGCGAGCGACTCTATGAAGAGATCACGGCAGATCCGCGCATCCGTTGGCATTGCGTGAGCGTGGAGCCGGATGAAATCGACCGCATCAATATCCTGCAAGCGACGTGGGAGGGCATGCGGCGTGCCGCGCTGGGACTGCAGCCAGTGCCGGATGCCGTGTTGATCGACGGCAAGCCGGTGAAGCGCTACCCGTTGCATCAAATTGCCTTGGTCAAAGGAGACAGCATTAGCTACTCCATCGCAGCGGCGAGCATCATCGCCAAGGTCACGCGGGATCGCCTCATGGTCGCGATGGCGCGGCAGTACCCTGCGTATGGTTTTGAAATTCACAAAGGCTACCCCACGCCGGGGCATCTGGCGGCGCTGAAGCAGCATGGCCCCTGTCCTCACCATCGGCGCAGCTTTGGACCAGTGGCGCAGCTTGAGCTCGATCTGACCTGACATGAAACCGGGCCTCTTCCGCATTCACAGTCGGTGGCGCTGGCTACGGCGGCGGATCACGAGGGATGTGCGTTTGCGGTCAGCCGCGCTCTGGTTGCTGGCACGCCCGCAGCGGGTGTTTCAGCGGCGGCTGGCTGGGCGCAGGATGGGCAGCGGTGAAATCGGGGAGATGGGCGAGCTCATCGCCCTGCGTTGGCTCGCTGCCCATGGACGCAAGGTGCTGTATCGCAACTACCGTGGGGTGAATCGCGGTGAGGTGGACATCGTGGCCCGGCATGGGCAGGTGCTCACATTTATCGAGGTGAAATCCCGCACCAGCACTGCCTTCGGTCGGCCTGCGGATGCCGTGGGGCCGGAGAAGCAGCGCCTCATCCAGCGCGGTGCCCTGGACTGGCTGCGGCTGCTGGGGAATCCACGCGTCTCCTTTCGCTTCGACATCGCGGAGGTCATCCTCACCGAGGGTGAGCTGCCGCGCGTCCACATCATTGAGAATGCATTTCAATTGCCGGACCGTTCCATGGCGGGACGGTGAATCGTGCTTTGACAGCCCCCGCGCACGCCGTAAAACTGGCGGCTCATTTTCAACCTAGCCGATCCCAACCATGAGCCACGCCAATCCCGCCAAGAAAATCATCAATGACCCGCTCAAGTGCGCAGACGAACTCTTTGAAGGGCTCGTGCTGGCGTATGACGGCAAGGCACGCCGCGTCGGCACGCGCTCCATCATCATGAATGATCTGCGGCCAGACGCACCCGCGCTGCTGGTGGGCGGTGGCGCAGGGCATGAGCCGATCTACCACGGTCTGGTGGGCAAAGGCATGGCCGATGGCGCCGCCGTGGGCGAAATCTTCGCCGCACCGCCGCCGGACATCGTGCTGGAAGCCGCGCAGGCAGTGAACCGTGGCAAGGGTGTGCTCTTTCTCTACGGCAACTATGCTGGCGATGTGATGAACTTCGACATCGGTGCGGAACTCGCCGCCGATGAAGGCATTACTGTGAAAACCGTCATCATTGCGGATGATGTGTGCTCCGCTCCTCCCACGCAGAAGCAAAACCGCCGTGGTGTGGCCGGTCTCGTGCCGATCACCAAGATCGCCGGTGCCGCCGCGCAGGTGGTGGATTCCCTGGATGAACTCGCCCGCATCGCGCAAAAGGCCTGCGACAACACCCGCACCGTCGGTGTTTCCACCAAGCCCGGCAGCATTCCCGCTACCGGCAAGCCCACCTTTGAACTGGCCGATGATGTGATCGGCCTCGGCATGGGCATTCACGGTGAAAAGGGTGTGGGCCTCATCCCCATGTGCACGGCAGACGAACTGGCAGCCAAGATTCTGGATCTGCTCTTTGCCGACGATCTGCCCCTCAATGCCGGAGACGAAATCGTCTTCTTCATCAACAGCCTCGGCAGCACGCACATGATGGAGCTGCTCATCCTGCTCCGTGGCGCGAAGCCCATCCTCGATGCCCGTGGCATCAAGATTCACCAGACCATCGTCGATAATATCGTCACCTGCCAGGAAATGGCAGGCGTCAGCTTCAGCATCACCAAGCTCGATGCCGAGCTGAAAAAGCTCTGGGACATGCCCTGCGAAAGCGTGGGCTACACCAAGCTCTAACCCGCCCCTGCCATGAAACTCCCCGAGATCTTCGCGAGTCCTGCCAATGTGCGGACCCTTCTGCAAGGAACCGCCATTTTCAACATCGGCGACGAATCCGGGGAGATGTACGTGGTGCAAAGCGGGGAGGTGGACATCGTGCTCAACGGCGTGGTCATTGAAACCGTCGGCCCGGATGGTTTTTTCGGCGAAATCTCCCTCATCGAGGATTCTCCCCGCTCGGCGGATGCCGTGGCCCGCACCGACTGCAAGCTCCTCCCCGTGAACCGCCATCACTTCCTCTTCTTGGTCGATGAAGTGCCGCAGTTTGCCCTGCACGTCATGAAAGGCATGGCCGACCGCCTGCGCCGCGCCGACAAACGCGCGGCGGGGCAGGGTTGATTTTTTGGGAGAACCCAAGGCATGCCTTGTAGTCCCGGCTTTAGCCGGTTCTGGATCTGGACGGGCGCTTAGCGCCCTGCCGGAACCGGCTGAAGCCGGAACTACAAGACGCGGTCTCGGTAGAGCGGTGCCATGGAGCTTTTCCAGCGCCTGCAGAGCGGGTGAAACTGGGTGCGAGATGGAAAAAAGGCCCCTCGCTGGTGAGAACGCGCCGGCTTCGTGCAGAGGTCTCGACTGTGTGGTCCCGGCTTCACCTGATCAATTCGTGCGGCAACCGCCTTTTTTGAGACAGAGAATACCACAAACAACCACTGAGAACAATTTTCTTTGACTTTCTACCAACTGACCCAATGTGTATCACCATCCTTGGGTGTTTCGTCGTGAAGAACGCGTCCGCCTGAGAGGGACAGCGGAGCAAGGCAGTGAAGAACTCTGACCCTCGCAACCAGCAAGGCAACCGGCCAGCCGCTCACGGCGTTCATTGAACCCGCCAACACGGTCTGCCGCCAAGCCTTGCGCACGCATCCGGCCCGCCACCGCGCACTCCTGCGCATCTGCGCACCCGCATGCCGTCAAACTCAGACACGCTACCACATCTAACCACTTATTACCATGAACCACCTAACCCAAGACCCATCCGACTACGACGATACCCTCCCCACCCACGGCGCGGGCAATTCAACCAATTCCACCGATTCAACGCCTACCTATGCGCGCGATCACCCTATCCCGAATGATTCCATCCTGGTGGATTACCGCGACTTCGTGCGCGGGGTCTCGGAACTGCCAGATGCACTCATCGTCGCACCCATCCTGGCCCTGTGCGGCAAGCTCCTCACGCCGCAGGTCACGTTGGACTTTGGTACCCAGAAACCACTGACGTTGTACAACTACATCGCTACGCCCGCCGGGCTGCGCAAGAGTACCACCTTCGCACCGGCGGAAAAGATCGCCCGGCAGATCCTCAACAGTGATGATCTCATCGCGGGGAATGCCAGCGACTCCGCGCTGTTTGACACCTTTGAAAACCAGCCGCACCGGCTTCAGTTTGAGGATGAAGGAAATACCATCCTGCGCAGTTGGGAAACCAGTGCCTACGGGCCCGAGGTCTCCGCCCGCTACCTCCGGCTCTACGATGGCGCACCCTGGAGCCAAAACTTCAGGCGTGAATGCAAAAGCAGCGAGGATGGCAAGGCCGAGCGCTTCATCCCACAGGCCACGCTGAGCTTCTGCATCGGTTCCACCTTTGGGGTGGCCAGACTTTCGCAGCTAGAGTCCGGCTGCGGACTGCGCCGCCGCTTTGGCTTTTACGTGGCCACCGAGCCTGCGCGAGACATCTGGTGGCCGGAGTCCTTGAACGGGGCTGAATTCGACCGCCTATGCGACCTATTTCGCAACCTGAGCCAACTGAAAGGCTGTGTGGGAAAAGCCAACCTCACGCGCGATGCCATGAGTTACTGGATCATGCTGCAAAAGCGCAACCGCCATCGCTGTAAAAACATACCAGGTTATACCGATGGCGATGAAAGTCTGCTCTCCAGCCTCAATGAATCTCCCGCCCGCTGCCTGAAGCTGGCGGTCATCTTCCAGGCCTGTCGGTGGGCCAGGGGCAGTATTACCGATCCCTTTGTGATCAACGATGACATTCTGGCCATGGCGGAAGCCCATCAGGATGCCTGCCTGGATGCGCTGGTGTACGTGGAAGGCGTCAGCAAACGCACCCAGGTCAACGATACCGCCGAATGGCTGCTGGCGCAGATCTCCGGGGACCACCACACCACTCTCTCGCAGCGCCGCGCCGCCTACACCAAGTCGGAGCTGACACGCCGCTTCGCCTCCAACCCTGGCCGCCTTGGAGCACTCACCGCCTCCCGCCTGTATGGCGAGATCATCCCCCGCCTCATCGAGCAGGGCCGCTGCAGGCAGCTCTCCAAAAAAGGCAACCTCGTGACCTACGAGTTCACCTGGGAGTGAGTGCGCGTGCGCGTATATGCAGGCGTTGAATTGGTGGAATTGGTTGAAGTGCTTCACCGCGTCTGGTTCGAGAAGTGAAAGCGGGGGCGCAGGCTGGGACTCCGGTGCTCAGCTCTGCCCCCGCTCTTTTTGCTGCGACTCGAGCGATAATCCGCAATTCTGCTGCGCGCCTAAAGTGAGTGTCGTTCAATAGCTGAAGTGTATTGGCAATCAGTGGTTTGAATGGCGAGAATTTACAAAAAGCTTGGCATCTCATTTTGCTGAAAAATAAATAGAGAGCTTAATAAAGCGCCTTTACTTCAGAGCTATGAATCTCGAAATTGAATGTCCTCATTGCAGGCGGGCCATATCGGCTCCTGCTGACACGGAAGTGACCTGTCACCTCTGCGGCGGCGGTCTGATTGCCAAATCTCCTGGTTTCAAGACTCCAGCAAAACCCGCTAAGAGCAAGAATCACGGAAGTCCCATTCTGCTGGCCTTTCTATTGATCCTATTGCTGCTGGGCATCCACGCCGCCACAACTGAAGAATTCACATTCGATGCCGGACTCATCTGCCAGGTCGTCAGCATGGGTTTGGTGGCTGTCGCTTATCTCATACCATCCACGATTGTGGCCTTGAGAGACACCTCGCATCAGAAATTGATTTTCCTGCTGAATCTCTTCACGGGGTGGACCGTGATCGGCTGGATTGTGGCTTTGGTCTGGTCTATTGTGGATAAACCCAGAACGGCATGATCCCAAGCGTGGCTGGCGGGTTTAAGGGGGGAACTGAGGGGGGCTGGGTGCAAAAATGACGAAGTCTGCTTTTGTGTGCAATAATGTGCCAGAGAAACGCTCTGTAGCTCTCACTGCCAATGCTTCCACACTGTCGGCTGCGGATCATTCCTTGCCCTGATGAAGTTGTTGGCGGAGAAAATGAACCCTGCTTCCGACAAAATACCCCGCGCCACGAGGCGGTTGGGAGGTCTCTCGGCGGCATCAGGCCCACCGTTTCCGAGCCCCGGACTCGGTTGGGGTAGCACCCTTCGCATTTGACTTCCGGGCCAGCGCGCCAACAATCGCGGTCCCATGTCCAAAGCCAACCTTTCCAAAGACGAAGTCAAAGCCATGCTCCTGCTCGCTTGCGAGCGCATCATCGCTGCCGAGCCGATGCTGTCCCAGGCGGATCGTGATCTGGGGGACGGTGACCACGGCATGGGCATGGAGCGCGGGATGCGTGCGGCCACGGAGAAGCTCAACGCCGGGGAGGTGGAGAGCATCGAGAAAGCCTTTGCCACCGTCGGCATGGCGATGATGAGCAGCATGGGCGGCGCGAGCGGCGCGATCTTTGGCACCTTCTTCCGCAACGGCGGCAAGGCGCTCAATGGCAAGGAAACCTTCGATGCTGCCGGTCTGGCGGCTTTCCTGCAAGCGGGTGTGGATGGCGTGAAGCAGCGCGGGGGTGCCGCCATTGGCGACAAGACCTGCGTGGATGCCATGGAGCCTGCGGCGGCCAAGGCCGCTGAAGTGGCGACTCAAGCGCTGCCCGAAGCCATCACGGCTGTGGCTGCTGCCACTGAGGCGGGCAAGGAGGCCAGCAAAACGATGGTGGCAAAGTTTGGCCGTGCGAAGACCCTGGGCGAGGCCTGCATTGGCTTCCCCGATGCCGGAGCCTGCTCCGTGGTGGTGATCATCGACGCCTTCCGCGATTTCATCGTGACTTGATTGGCTGTGGGGCTTGTGATTCGAAAGTCAGGGGCTTCGACGGCGTAGGGCTGGGGACAGCCCTCCCTACCTTGCGCTGGGCGTGCGCAGGCCCAGCGCCTTGTCCGCAAGCCGCCGTGGTTTCATTCAGCGTGGCCGGATCACGGGCTGCTGCCAGTCTTTCCAGAAGGCTTCGGTTTGCAGCCGATGGGGGAGGATTTCGATGACCATGGGCATGGGTAGCAGATCGGCGAGATCGTCGGCGTCGTTGGTGTGGAGGTACTCCATGCCCCAGAGCTCGGCCCAGGGGGCGAAGCTCAGAGCGTGACGGTTTTCGATGACGTTGCGTGCGGCGTCAGACAGGGCGCGCAGGCTGGCCACGCGGGAGAAGATTTTGCCGCCGCCGTTGTTGATGACGACGATGCGCAAACGCGGGTGCTCCATCTGCGCGATGACCCACGGTGCGGCGAGATCGTACAGCGTGCTGAGGTCTCCGACGATGAGCCAGCATTCGCCGTCATGCACGGCGCTGGTGCCGAGAAAGGTCGAGATGAGGCCGTCGATGCCGTTGGCTCCGCGATTGGCGAAAATCTCCACGCCGGGCTTGGTCTTGAGAAGCGTGAGGTTGAATTCACGAATCGGCAGGCTGTTGCCGAGAAACACGCGTGAGCCGGCGGGAATGGCGTCGGCGATTTTGCGGATCCAGGCGGGTTCGGACTCGGGGAATTTTTCCAGCTCCGGCTCAAAGCGCAGGATGCCGCAGGGCGGATCGACGCGGGCAAACTGGGTGCTGCGAATGTTTTCCCAGGCCAGAGTTTCGACATTCTCGGTGCGTGCGAGTCCGCTGAAGCCGGTGCGGGTGATGTTGGTGACTTTGACTTTGGGCAGCGCCTCCAGATCCCGCCACCAGCGCCAGGAGGGCACGGCGCCGATGCGCAGCACGTGGGTCGGGCGTGCGGACTGCAACGCGCGCTCGCCGCCGGGAATGAGCAGCGGCTGCAGCGCGGGGAAGCCGTGCAGATTGGCGGTGGCTTCGGCGATGATGGGCGCACCGAGCCGGGCCAGCAAGATGGCGGCCTCGGCGGCGTCTTTGGGATGCAGGCCCGCTGCGAGGACGAGATCACACTCCAGCGAGCTGATGTGGCCTTCCTCGGACGGCGCGGGCAGTGGAGCGGCGGAAAAATCCACGCCGGGCACGTTGGTTTCCAGCGGTTCATCCAGGCAGACGTTGAGGTGCATGGGCCCGTCGGAGCAGTGGCCTTCGTGGGATTCGTCCGAGGCATCCCAGTCGCCCACAATCGTGGCATACACGCCGAACAGTCCAGCTTGCTCGATGGACTGCGGGGCACCGCTGCCACGGTAGCTTTTCGGGCGGTCTGCGGTGACGAGGATGAGCGGCAGATTTTGGTAATGTGCCTCAATGGTGGCGGGCAGCAGCTCTGCCGCAGCCGTGCCGGAAGTCGTCACCACCGCCACGGGCAGGCGGTCGGCCATGATGCGGCCCAGCGCAAAGAAGGCCGCGCTGCGTTCCTCAAAGAAGTTCCACACCTTGATGCCACTGCTGGCGAGCAGCGCGGAGACCAGCGGCGCATTGCGCGCACCAGCGGCAACACACACCTCCCGCACGCCGAGGTAGGCGAGCGTGTGCAGGGTTTGCTGAATGAGCTGGGCCTGGGTCATGATTGGAGAGCCAGCAGGCGCAGCACGGCCTCGCGCTTGAGGCGCAGCTCGCGCCATTCGTGATCAAAGGCGCTGCCACCGACGATGCCACAGCCGGAGGGCAGGCTGATTTGATCCCCCTTCCAGCAGATGCCGCGAATGGCCACGACGATGTGCGTCGTGCCATCGGCTTCGGCAAAGCCGAACGGGGCACCGAAAAAGCCCGGCACCTGCAACTGCTGCCGGTACTCGCGTAGTTTCTCCAGACCCTCGGCATCGCGCGGCAGGCAGCCAACCGCCGGGGTGGGGTGCAACAGGGGGACGAGCTGGGCGGGATCGGCGGCAGTGTGCAGTTGCACGTTCAGCTTGGACTGGAAATGCACGAGACCGGAGGTCTGGCACAGGGTGCGTGCCTCGCGGGAAACGACGCCGAGCGCCTGCAACTGCTGCGTGAGATAACGCACCACGATTTCATGCTCCTCGATCTCCTTCACATCGGTCAGAAACGCGTCCTGGTTGCCGGGCTTGGCGGTGCCAGCCAGCGCCATGGTTTCCAGGTGCTGCCCCTGCACTTTAAAGAGCAGCTCAGGGGTGGCTCCGAGAAAGCCGCCGCCGTCTTGGACGTGCGCGTAACCCCACATGTTGGAAGGAGCGAGCATGATGGCATCGAGCAGTCGGCGGGGGTCGCCAGCGATCAACGTGCCGGATTCGGTGAGCACGGGCACCATTTTTTCCAGGCGCTTGGACAGTACCTCGCGGCGGATGCGGCGGAAGGCCATCTTGAACCACTCGGTGGCGGGCTTGGCCCATTGAATCTGAGGCTTTTGCGCACCATTGAGGTGGATTGTCTCTGCGAGCGTGGCGGCGGTGATTTCGTGCAGCCGTGCCGGGACTTTCCAGGGCTTGGGGTCCTGCAGGTCGAAGTCATTGATATAGAAAGCTCCTCCCGCCGCTGGCGCGGTGGCCAGCGCGGTGAAGGGGCCTTCTCCCAGCCATGCCCGCCCATCGGGCAGCCTGAACAATGCGAATTCCATCATGCGAGTTTCCATGCATAGTGAAACGCACCGCGCAGCGTGCAAGATGGGAAAGTGGTACTAAGCGTGAAAGGCTGTGGCACAGTCCTTGAATTAGGCAGTCAAAAGGGAACTCTTGCTCCCATCTTCTGCTTCGTCTCGGAGCCTCAAATGTGTTGTGATTTCAATTGCCACCCACAGACCAATCTCGTTATATTCTCAATATTGGGAACGCGAGGGTTGCCTGCATCATGAAGCGACTGATCTACTTGGGTGTTTTAATTACGGCAACTGTGGGAGGAATTTGGTTTTCAAAGCTTCCAAATGTGCCTGAGATGAAACAACTGCCGCTGTTCAGCAAGCAGGCTGTAAGAGCGTTGGTCGTGAAAGGCAGTGTTGATCGGAATAAACTTTCCAAAGCCGAATTGGATGAATTCACGTCTTACTTCGGTGCAAATTCGAGTCGAAAAAGCTTTCACTGGATCACAAAAGTAATGCCAGGAGAGGTCGTGATTACTGAAGGGTATCAAGGTCGTTCGGGAGAACTTGTGTTTTCAAAGGTCACTCCATTGCTCAAGCAGAATGAGCAGGGGAAGACAGTTGTGGAAATTAGAAATGACAGCTTTGCAGTCACCGTTTCAGGCCAACAACGCAGCGTTATCAATCGACCGATGGTAGTCCGACTGGGGGAAACAGCTAGATGGTCGGCTTTCACGCAGAATGGAGAATGCTATCGGACTTTGGTTACCGCGACGCTTGAAGATGCCAGCGGGATGCTCATCATTGAATCGAGAGGCGATTATAATGCCATCGGAATTGGGCAATCTTTGCCATCAATTGAGTGATGATTTGAACATGAGATGAGTTCGATTAGGGGCATGTCGGATTTTTTGACTCGTTTTTGCTAAGGGCCTCGGCGTGAGTCAGGTGACATTTTTTCTGGTTTATGAGCGAAAGTGCTACATGTGAACATCCTTGGCACCGCGCCAGTCGAATCCTTTACAGAATGAATGCTGCTGATGAATTTCTCAAGGTCGCTGCCGACTACCAGCTCGGCGCGCTTGATACGGAGTCGCAACATCCGTTTACCACTTCTCTGTCCCAGATGGCGTGTTCGGATGTGGGGGAGGCGGTTAAGCTGATGCATCAGGTGGACATCCACGCCTTGCGGCAGTTTGCCGCCAAATCCGCCCCGCTGGCGGATCTCGCCCGAGCCATCGCCGCCACGCTGGCTGGCGGGCACCGGGTGTTTCTGTGTGGCTGCGGCGCGACTGGGCGGCTGTCGCTGAGTATCGAGGTGTTCTGTCGCATGGGGGTGCTGCCGGTGGCTGATCCGGAACGCGTCGTCGCCTTCATGGCCGGAGGTGATTTGGCCCTGATCAAGGCGATTGAGACCTTTGAGGACCACCCCGAATACGGCGCGCGGCAACTGGAGGAGCTGGGATTTGGCGCAGGCGACCTGCTCATCGCCACCACGGAAGGTGGCGAGACGCCGTTTGTCATCGGCGCGGCAGAACGCGCGGCGGAGCTTTCCACCAACCCCCCGTGGTTTCTTTACTGCAATCCGGACGAGCAATTGATCAAAGTGGCGGCGCGCTCCAAACGGGTGATCGAAAATCCGGCGATCCACAAACTGAACCTCGCCGTGGGGGCGATGGCGGTCTCTGGCAGCACGCGGCTGCAAGCCAGCACGGTGCTGATGGCGGCCATTGGCTTTGCGTTTCTGCATCAGCATGATCCCGAGCATGCGCCTGGGGAAGTGCTGCAACTGCTGCGGCATGTCGCGCACTGCGACGGGCAGTTCATGGTGCCGTTCATCGAGCATGAGGCGGCGGCGTATGAACGTGGGGCGTATGTGCTGTATTCGAGCGCACGGTTTGGCATCACGGTGGTGACGGACACGACGGAGCGTGCACCGACCTTCAGCCTCGCGCCGTTTGAAAAGCAGGATGATCCCGCCGCTCCGGCCTCGTGGTGCCATTTCCTCATGCCGGAACAACCTGGCGCGCATGCGGCCTGGCAGGCGCTGATGCACCGCGAGCCACGCACGCTGGAGTGGCCGGAGGTGCGCCACGTCGCCGGTGCTGAGGTGCTGGCCTCCTATGATTTCTCCGCGCAGCTCACGGCACGCCGCCGCATGCGCACGCATGAGGCCGAGCATCTGCAGTTTCACATCGACGGCGGGGCAGGGGAGCTGGTATGGGAGTTCGATGGCTTGAAACAGCGGATCGACCTGACCGGCATTCACGAATTTCATGCGCACCTGCTGCTCAAGATGCTGATCAACATTCATTCCACCCTCGTCATGGGCCGCTTGGGCCGCTACCTGGACAACCTCATGACCTACGTGAAGCCGAGCAACAACAAGCTCATCGACCGCGCTGTCCGCTACGTGCGCCTGCTGGCCCAGCGCCGCACCGGCAAGCTGCCAGGGTATGAAAAAGTGACGCGCCTGCTGTTCGAAGAACGGGACAAACTGCAGCCTGGGGAACCGATTGTGCTGAAGACGCTGGCGGCTTTGGGTGTGGTGGTGTGAAGGGGGATCGTTCGGACGTGGCACGGGTTGCCAGCCCGTAGGGTTTGCGGGTGATTTTTCCAAGCCACAGGCTGGCAGCCTGTATCACGTCCGGATTTTGTCAGGAAGTTGCAGTCAGCACACCTTTTAGCCTGGAGAGGATCTGTGTTTTCGCGGCCTGAGTTTGGCATGAGATGGGGGTCGGGAGCCCCCCCCACGCCTTGGCTCTGGGACGGACCACTTGATGAAACATCCGCACCAGCCGCTTCGTAAGCTCGCTTGATGATTTCTCAGCACGACAGCCAGCTTCGCGACACCACGCGCCGTCATTTCTTCAGCCAGTGCGGCATGGGGATCGGTTCGGTGGCGCTCGCATCGCTGATGGCGGAACGCGGACTGCATGCGGCCAGCGCTGCTGCGGCGGCAGGGCCGGGCGTGATGAAGAAGGCGGACGTCACACCGCGTGCGAAGAATGTGATTTACCTGTTCATGGCTGGTGGGCCTTCGCAGTTGGAGCTGTTTGATTACAAGCCGAAGCTTGTCGAGTTGAACGGACAGCCGATCCCGCAGAGCTACATCGAGGGCAAGCGCTTCGCCTTCATGGGCACCAGCAACGGGTTCAAGCTGCTGGGCACGCGGCGAGAGTTTCAGCAGCGCGGCCAGAGTGGCACCTGGGTCAGCGATATGCTGCCTTACATGCAGGGCGTGGTGGATGACATCAGCGTCGTCACCACCTGCAAAACGGAGCTGTTTAACCACGCTCCGGCGAAGCTCTTTATGAACACCGGCAGCGGCCAGTTTGGCCGGCCGTCAATGGGTTCCTGGGTCACCTACGGCATCGGCAGTGAGTCGAGCGATCTGCCGGGTTTCGTCGTGTTGCAGAGCGGTCCGCGCGGTCCGCGTGGCGGCTCCGTGCTATGGGGCAGCGGCTTTCTGCCGACAACGTACCAAGGCGTGCCACTGCGTGGTTCGGGCGAGCCGATTTTGAACCTCTCGACCCCGGCGGAATACAGCGCGGCCAGCCAGCGGCGCGTCATCGACACCGCGCGCGAGTTGAACCTGTCACGCCTCGTTGAAACGGGTGATGACGAGATTCAAACGCGCATCAACGCCTACGAGATGGCCTGGCGTATGCAGAGCAGCGCGCCGGAACTGATCGACCTGCGCGGCGAGTCCAAAGCCACGCTGGACCTTTACGGCGTTGATCCCGCGCAGCCTTCCTTTGCGCGCAACTGCCTGCTGGCACGCCGCCTCGTCGAGCGCGGCACCCGCTTTGTGCAGCTCTACCACACAAGCTGGGACAACCACGGCGGCAAAGGCGAGACGCTGGAGGATGATTTCCCCAAGGTGGTCAAAGATGTCGATCAGGCCTGTGCGGCCCTGATTCGCGATCTGAAATCACGCGGCCTGCTCGAAGAAACGCTGGTGATCTGGGGCGGAGAATTTGGCCGTACACCGATGGGCGAGAATCGTGACAAGACAGGGCGCAACCACCACATCGACGCCTTCACCATGTGGTTTGCCGGTGGTGGTGTGAAAGCGGGGCAGACGCTCGGCAAGACCGACGAACTCGGTTTTGGTGTCGCTGAAGATCCTGCGCATGTGCATGACCTTCATGCCACGATTTTGCACCTGCTCGGACTTGAGCACGAGAAGCTGACCTTCAAGTTCCAGGGACGTGACTTCCGGCTGACGGATGTGCATGGCAAGGTGCTGCACAAGCTGCTGGCCTAGGAGGGGGATCATCTTGATCCCCGGTTCGGACACGCTGGATGAACGCGGGGCGCTGAGGGATCAAGATGATCCCTCTCCTTAGCTGCCTACTCCACCAAATAGAGGATGCGGCCGCAGGCTTCGCATTGGGTGAGGCCCACGGATTGCTTCAGCGACTGGATGACGCCCACGACGACCTTCATGTGGCAGCCGCCACACATGGCGTTTTCCATGGGCACAATGGCGGCATCGCCTTTCTTGATGAAGATGCGGTTGTAGAGATCCAGGGCATCGGGATCGATCGGCGCGGCCAGTGTGGTGCGTTCGGCATTGAGGTCGTCGAGACGCTTTTTCACGCCGACTCCGCGCTCTTCGAGGGCTTTGAGTTCCTCGTTCACGCGGGTTTGCGTGCCAGCCAGTTTGGCCTGCGCTTCCTTCAGCTTCACCTTGGCGGCTTCGAGCGCTTCCATCTGCTCCAGTTCGCCATCCTCCAGCTTGGTGACATCGGCCTCGTAGCGTTTGATTTCATGGCCGAGGGCGGCGAATTCGTCGTTCTTGCGCGTTTCGAACTGCTGGTCTTGCAGGCGCTTGATGGAGGTCTGACGCGTCTGGACATCGAGCTGGATGTTTTTGATCTTCACCTCGATTTCCTTCATGGCCAGATTCGCGGCCTCCACGGCGGCCTGATCTCCTGCGAGCTGCATTTTGGCCCGGGTTTGCATCGTGGGGATGTCCTTGAGGTCTTTCTGCAGCGCACGAATGCGCTGGTCACGTTCCTGAAGCTGAATGAGTTTCGTGATGTCTTGTAGCATGTGCCTGGATGTAAGCCGATGCGGAGAAAAAGCACAAGCTCTCTGTTGCTGGGTTCATGTCCCGGTCAATTCTCCGAACTGCTTGACCTGACCGCCGCCCGACGAAAAGGTACACGCTTCTCACCCACCTCTCCATTTCTTTGATGAAACCCACTCTTCTCATCCTCGCTGCCGGCATGGGCAGCCGTTACGGCGGCCTCAAACAACTCGATGCCATGGGCCCGGCGGGGGAGGTGGTGCTGGATTACTCTGTGTTTGATGCGATCCGCGCCGGCTTCGGCAAGGTGGTGTTCGTTATCCGGCGTGACTTTGAGGAGCTGTTCCGCACGCAGATTGGCTCCAAGTATGCCGGCCGCATCGCCGTGGACTACGCGTTTCAGGATCTGCACGATCTCCCTGCCGGTTTCACCGTGCCGGAAGGCCGCACCAAGCCCTGGGGCACCGCGCATGCGCTGCTTGCCGCGGAGAAGGTGGTGCATGAGCCCTTCCTCATGATCAATGCCGACGACTTCTACGGCCAGGACGCCTTCCAAAAGATCGCTGCAGATCTCACCCAGCCACGTCCGCAGGATGGCAAGAGCCACTGGTCCATGGTGGGCTTTTACCTGAAGAACACGCTCTCCGAGCACGGCAGCGTCTCCCGCGGCGTCTGCACCTGCGATGCCAAAGGCATGCTGAGCACGGTTCTGGAAATGACCAAGATCTTCCAATGCGACACCGGCGCGGAAAACCGCGAGGTGGAAGGTGCTTACGTTCCACTCACCGGCAATGAAGTCGTCTCGATGAACTTCTTCGGCTTTACCCCTGACATCTTCGTGCACCTGCGCGCAGCCTTCGCGGCCTTCCTCGCCGAGCGTGGCACCGAGCTCAAATCCGAGTGCTACGTGCCCGCTCAGGTCGATGCCCTCATCGCCGCTGGCAAAGCCGACGTGCGCGTTCTCGAAACCACCGGCAAATGGTTCGGTGTCACTTATCCCGAAGATAAGGCGGAGGTCGTCGCAAGCATTCGCGCACTGATCGACGCGGGCGAATACCCGCAGTCGCTCTGGGGCTGAGTCTCTAAATCACTTTCCCAGCAACCGCTCCACGCTGCGCATCGTCGCTCCTTCGTGAGTCGTCAGCGCATCATGCCCGGCCTGCGCCATTCGCTTTGCCTTGATCTGATCCATCAACAGCACGCGGCAGGCGGATTCCAGCTCTGCAAAATCTGCCACCTGCTTTGCGCCGCCATGCTTGAGAAGCAGATCCACCAGCGGCGTGAAGTTTTCCATGTGTGGGCCAAAGAGCACCGGCTTCTGCGCCAGCGCCGCTTCAGCCGGGTTCTGGCCGCCTTCAGCCAGGAAGCTTTTTCCAACCACTACCAGCGTGGCCAGATGCTGCCACGCAGCGAGTTCGCCCGTGGTGTCGATCAGGAGAACGGGCGCACTGTCATCGACGCGCGTGTCAGGCAAACTGCGCAGGGCTGGGGAGATGCCGATGCTTTGCAATTCGGCGCTGATCTCCGCACGACGCTCAACGTGACGCGGCACAATGAGGAGCGCGAGATCGCGAACGTGTTCTCGCAAACGGAGGAAGACGCGGGCAAGCTCGATTTCTTCGCCCGCATGCGTGCTGGCCGCGAGCACTGTGGGCTGATGCTCGGCAATGCCAGTCAGCGTTAGCACCGTGCGCAGTTCCTCGATCTTTGCGGCGGAAACGACGGCACCTTCGGGATCGTATTTGATGCTGCCAGTGAAGTGGATGCGCTCCGCATCGACTCCGAAGCCCTGCCAGCGGGCAATGTCTGCCTCCTCCTGCACCAGCACCTGCTTGAGCATGCGGAAGATCGGTCCTATGAGCCAACTGAACTTGAGATAGCGGCGCGCACTGCGTGGCGAGAGCCGGGCATTGACCAGCGAAACAGGGATGCCAAGGCGTGAGGCGGAGGCGGTGAGGTTGGGCCACACTTCCGCTTCGACGAGCACCAGTTGCGTGGGCTGTATGCGCTCCAGCATGAGACGACCGACTCCGGGCAGATCAATGGGGCTGTAGATGGCCACCAAACGGCCCGCATGCTGCGCTGCCAGTTCTAGAGCAAGCGCGTAACCGGTGGGCGTCGTCGTGCTGAGCACAATGCCCAGGCCCGCATTTGTTTTGAGCAGGCGTGCGATGAGCTTCTTCGCCACCCCCACTTCACCGACGCTGACCGCATGCACCCAGAAACGTTCGCGTTGGGGTAGGGCATTGATGGCGGCCTGGGTGTCGGCGGGAAAAAAGCCGATGCGCTGGGCGAGATCCTGCCAGCGGCCATTGCGGCGGCGCATTTTGATGAATGCGCCGGGCAGCATCAGGACGAGCCCCAGAGGCAGCGCCAGATTGTAGAGAGTGAGGCTAAGCGCTTTCGATGCCATGCGGAAGTTTGCGCAGCCAGACGATGCGGGTGGAGCCGTAATTGCGGTCGGTCAGCACCTCCCAGCCGGGCCAGCTTTTTGTTTCGCGGTTGAAGTGGTGACTTTCGAGAATAAGGTGGCTCTCCGCGTGCAGCAGCTTCGGCAGCGCTTCTTCGGCGAGCAGTTTGGCCACGAAATCCGTGTCCGCATCGCAATGCGTGTACGGCGGATCGGCAAAGATGAGATCGAACTGCTTGCCGTCTTTTTCCAGCAGCGGCAGCATTTTGAAAACATCGTTGTGACGCACCGTGGCACCCGTGAGCCGGGTCTTGGCGATGTTCTTGCGGATCACGTCGCAGGCCCCTTTGTTTTCATCCACAAACACCGCCGAGGCCGCGCCCCGGCTCAGACATTCGAGGCCGATGGCTCCCGTGCCGGCAAACAGGTCCAGCACATGCGCTCCCGGCACGAGTTCCCCCAGCATCGAGAACACAGCCTGCCGCACCCGATCCTGAGTGGGACGGGTGACGGTTTTCGGGACTTCAAGTGCAAGCCCCCCTGCGGTACCGGAAATGATGCGCACAGGATTCCTTTAGCGGTGAGATGTGGGGATGCAAGGCATGGATGGTCGCTGCCTCAACTTGAAGCGGATCGCTTTTCATTTCTCCGGCGACGCTGCCGGAGTCTGTGGCGCTGCCCCTTGCAGATGCTGGCTGAACCACTCCAATTCCACCCGTGTGGCCTCATCGAATCCCTCTTGATAAACGCCGTAATGGGTGATGCCTTTGATGACGTGGATGCTCGATGGCACCTTGCGTTCGAGCAGGCTCTTCTGCACGGCTTCGACGTTGGCATTGCTGCTCAGCTCTTCGTTCTCGGCCAGAACGAAGAGAGCAGGAGCTTTGATTTTCATGGCGGCATCGAGCGTGCTGAAACCGATGTTTTTGACCGGATTGACGCGCATGTTGGCATAGGTCGCCATCTTGCCGGTCATCTTGCCAGTTTCGATCGGCACGGGTTCCACTTCGCCACGTGCTTGTTTGGTCGCCAGATCATAGCCATATTTGATCGCGGCAGGAGCACGCGCTCCTCCCATTCCAGGCACTTGTGCGGCGACGCATTTCACTCGCGGATCATTCCCCGCCACCCAGGTCACGAGTCCACCGCCGTAGCTGCTGCCCCAAAGACCGATGCGATTGGGATCAACATTCGGCTCGCCCGCAATGAAACTGATGGCAGCGCGGATGTCTTCGGTCTGGTCCGTGTAGTTCATCTGCCAGCGCAACGCTTTGACTTTGATCGTCATTTCGTTGTTCGTGTCAGGCGCAGGTTGCTGCTCGACAGCCTTGAGCTGGCTCTCACTCTGGCCCCAGCCGCGGTAGTCAAAAGCGAGCACAATGTAGCCTTTCTCCGCGAACAGCGGCGCGACCCGCGCCTGTGAGCCACCTTTCGTGCCGCCCGTGCCCGCGCAGAGGATGATGGCTGGAAGCTTGTCTTCGGTCTTGAGTCCCTTTGGCAGATACAGATCTCCCGCCATGCGTGTCCCATCACTCCAGACGGTCACCTGCTTCATTTCGACTGTTTCCGGCAAGGGCTGGCGCGCGCGCTTGCCTTTGGGTGTTTGTGCGGCTGCGGTGATGGTCAGCGCGGCGAGGAGGATGAATGCGGTTTTCATGGTTGGAAGCCTACGGTTGTGCAAGAACGGGAACGGTGAGGTAGATCACACGCTCAATGGGCCTGCCGTCGGCGGTACGGAGCTTGAGGTTGATCTGAAGTTGGTGGCTCTTGCGCATGTCAGCGATGGCGAGCGTGAGCGTGCGGGCGTCAGCGGAGAGCTGCGCAGCCTTGATGGCGAGGGTGTCACGTGTGGGCTCCTTGGGGTGCGTCACCGAGTAGTCGGATGAGCCGTAGGCACCGCTCCAGAAATAGTTCCAGCGCTGAGCGGTGAAGTGGGTGAGGTCAGTTACGGACTGCGGATCGAGTGGATCGGAAAAGCGCATTTCAATGCCGCTCGTTTTCACGGTGAAGTCCACAGGCAGGTCGGCAGGTTTGCCGGTGTAGCGCACGCGATAGAGTCCGCCGGCTCGTTGCGCGGTGGTGAGCCAGCCGCGCAGTCCGGCCACATAGACCTGGCCATCGAGCGGA
>TBL_comb48_EPIDRAFT_1001010_pt1 | contig 21424 bp, 13 predicted proteins | sample TroBogEpilimnion_37_FD_10681 | JGI IMG/M metagenome (IMG submission 10681)
CAGGCATCTCACTGGTGGGGACAGATCCAGGCGTTTGTGGAGGACAAGGCACCAACGCCTGACAAGACCAGTGGCTTCTCAGTGGATGAAGCCTTTCTCGCCTTTGGCAAAGACAGCGTCAAAAGCCTGCTGCTGTTGCGGCAGTTGAACGATCTTTACAACGAGACGGCGTATCGTGGCATGATGAGCGGCGGGACGCTGGCAGGACTGGGTACGAGTTTTGATGCCAAGAAGCTACTGGAGGCCGCGCTGCGTGATCCCGAGGTACTGGAGGCGCTGATCCTCCTACTGGAGCGCTTTGAAATGCCGCCCGTGATGATCGGTGTGGCCTCGCCAGAACCGGAGCAGGTGCTGAAACGGATCAGTGACTTGCTGCATCTTTCGGACTGGCTGGGAGAGGCGCCGCAGTCGCGCATCGTGACGGCACAGGGGGAAAAGATCACGGTCAATGAGATCGCCATGGATCATGTGCTGACGACGGATCGGCGGCAGCAGTGGCTGGAAGTCATCACCAAGGCCGTGCCAGGGATCACGCCGGAAATGAAGGACCGGATCGCGCGCGGACTGGAGGTGCTGGCACGCAAGAAGTGGGTGCTGGCACTGGGTCTGGGCGCGCAGCGTGCGTATGTGGCGGTGGGGAAATCGAAGGATCAAATTCGGCTGGCCACCTCGGTGGAGGATTCACTGTTGGCGCGCCCGGAACTGCGCACATTGGATGCGCATGCGCTGAAAGGCCTGGGTTTGATCGCCTGCTGGGACGGCGTGTTTCGGGATGTGCTGCAATCGGATCAACCCTTTCAACCCATCGTGCGCGGACTGCTGGCCGGGTTGCAGTCGGAGAAAATATTTGCTGGTATGGCGCGTGCGCTGGAGCCAACGGCGATTGAACTGGCAGCAGCAGAGCGCGCCTTTTACCACTGCGAGCACACGAACGGTGCAGCGGTGGCATGGTGGGATGGCGGCGTGCATGCGGAGCTAGCCGGCGGTTTATCCACAGCAGACACCGCAGCGCTGGCGCAAACGTCCCAGTTCACCGCACTGCTGGATGAGCCGGAGTTGGTGTTTGGCTTGAGTGGGCAGGGATCAAGCACGGGGGCTGGGAGAGCTTACTTCGAAGCTTGGATGCGTGCAGTGCATGCGACCGCTCAGGAACTGGTCAAGGCGGGAGTCGGCGGCGAGCAATCAGCAGCGATGTTCAAGCTGGTGGATCATGCCGTGCTACCCAGCGTCATTGGTTTCTATGACAGCACGAAAACCATCTGGCAGAAAGCGCTGAGCAGCGATGGCGCTTTCATCCTCGATGTCGGTGGTAAAATGCCACAGCTTCCCGGCTTGCCTCCGGGCGGTGAAGCGGTGCCACTGCCGCGCTTTGCCAGCGTGCATGGGATCAAGAACCGCGAGCTGATCGGGGTGTCATGGCAGAACATGGAAACGGCGCTGCACCAGTTATTGAAGAGCGTGCCCACACCACAGCCGATGGAACTGCCGAAAGCCCTGGTGAAGCATAGTGGTGATCTGACAAGCTACCTTTATGAAATGCCGTTTGATTCCAGAGAGCTGGCTCCCTGTGTGACGCTGAATGAGAAGCTGTTCATGCTGGGCACATCCCGTGTGCAGCAGACCCATCTGGCGGAAGTTCTCAAACAACCTACCATCAGCCCTGCCACCGGCATGCGGATGAAATTAAGCTTCGCCAAGCTGCGGCAGTTTTTGAAAGCCTTTGCAGCCGTGCGGGCGCAGAACGGTGGCGCGCCAGAACTGAAGGCGGCGTTGAAATGGCTGGAGCCGTTTGAAGTGCTGGACCTGCGACTGTGGAGTGAGCAGGGCGTGGGCAAAGGACGCGTGTCGTGGCAAATTCACGATGTGTTGAGCTATGATTGAGGCTTTGTAGCTCGTTGACGCACTCCGAATAATTGAACGAAAACATGGGTCACTCCATCCCATCTCTCGCATGAAAATCATTTATTTCCTATTGATGATCTGCTGCCTGTCAGGCTGCTACATGGTCGATGCAAATCTGCCTCGTCCCAACGCTGAGTATGGTCATCGGAGCAAACAAACCATAGCAGTGACAGCAGGTTCTGGATTTAGAAAACCTGGCGTTCATCATGTGCCACGCGGCACGACGCTGCGGCAATTTTTAAAGAGCGCTCAGATTTTGCCAAAAGGCGGATGGCAGCATTTCGATATGTCCAGTGTGAACAGTGGCTGCCGCTTGAAACAGTTTCATAATGGTCAGCGCACAGGATTTCTATCACGTGGAAAACCGAGCGAGAAGCAGTTCGACACAATACTAGAGGACGGAGCCGACGTCGCTGTGCTCATGTATAATTGGTGATGGATTCCGCTTAGGAAAGGAAGCGCGAACCTCGTGTACTATCTGGCCCGAAAAAACACCCATTCGCTGATTCAATCACTTCGTTAACTTCGTCACGGGCGTAGGCTCGGGTTGTGGACGCCAGGTGAGCAGACCTTTTTCATTCAAGGTGTAGAGGACGGGGATTCCCTTGCCCTGCGGGCCATCAGGCAGGAGCATTCCTGCGGCGTCAAAGTTGGCGATGCGTGAGTCGGCGTAGCGTATCCAGCCCTGAAGTGCGCCGGACTCGGGATCGTAGCGATAGACATCGCGCCACTGCTTGGGTGTGGTGAGTCGCGGGCTGACGTACATAGGAGCGGTGGAACGTTCGAGCACATCAGGAAACAACAACTGGCTGAGCACGGTGAGATTGAGGCCGCGCAGCATGTAGCGCTCGCCCATAGAGAGCTTGTCAGGCGGGGACATGGTGTCGATCTGGCCGGAGGCCTGCTCGATCAGGACGCCCTGCATCATCAGGCGGTGGAGTTCAGCACGGACATCGGCGACGGCGGTTGGCTTGGACGATGCTGCAGCCAGGGCATCAAGCTCGCGTTGCGAACCGAGATAGAAGAGATGAAAGCCGACGATTGCGTTGAGCACTTTGTCGATGGTGGCGCGCACGGTGAGATCGGATTTTTCCGCGATAGGCGTTTTCAAAGCGGTGCTGATGGCTTCGCCAAGACTGTCACGCAGCCGGACGGCCTCGTCCTTGCGCTTGTCGTCTCGTTCGACGGCGTTGTAGGCAGCTAGCCGGGGTTTGAGCGCGAGATACTGCTGCTGCAAAACGCTGCGTTCGGCAGGCGTGAGAATTTGTTCAAGCAGCCGACTGCGGAAATTCGTGTCCTTGATGCTCAAGGCGAGCAGGATCTTCACCCAGCGTGGGTCCGTGTCCGTGACGGGCAGGCCAAAATCTGGGTTGTGTGTCTGATAGTGGATTTCCGCCACGCGGCCCTGCTCATCGTAGAAGTGCATCTCGTTGGGCAGCATGTAAAAGCTGATGATGGAGGGAGCACTGACGCTGGAGCCGTTGTCGGCGAAGATGCCGATGTCGATACGATGGCTGCGGATGCCACTGGCGGTGATCACGGGCGGCGACCAACGCACGCGAATGCGCATGACATCTCCACCGGGTTCGGATTCGATGTGGACGAAGCGCGGATCTCCCTGCAGCACGGTGGCGCGCATTTTCAGCGGGGCTTTGACCAGATTGAAGGTGTGGTCAAAGCCGATGAGCATGCCGTGCTCGGCTTCATTACCACGCAGAATGCGGGCGATGGAAACAGGCGTATCGGCAAGCTGCCAGGTATAGGCCCCACCGAGTTCAAAGTAGTTTTTGCCCGGCTCCAATTTGATTTCCTCAATGACGCGTAGCTGCACCAGCGGCGGAATTTTTGCCGGCGTCATGTCATGGGCGGTGCGCACCATTTTTTCCTCGTCGATCTGAGTGCCTTCAAAGACTGGCGGATGGGCCTTGCCGGCGAAGTAGTCTTCGGGCGTTTGCACCATCTTGTTTGAGCGGCGGAAAATAGATTGCAGCGTGGGCATGAGCAGGCGCTTTTCGATCAGCAGCTTCTGCGTGTCAGGAGGTAGAGCGGCCGTGGTTGAAAGCAGGGCCTGCAAGAAAGGCTGGTCGGAGAAAGATGAGCCCTGAGAAATGAGCAGGCATGGGGTGTTCAGCGGCAGGAGATCTCCATAACCCGCACCGCCGCTGCCATTGGCACCGATGTCGTAGTCCTGGTGCTCAGGATAGATGAAGAGGTTGTTCGACAAATACTGCTGCGCCAGGAAGCGGTTGCCACCGGGGTCCATCATGTAGATGCGCGGCAGGCACCCGAGTTGCGTGGCACCGGAGGCCATGGAGCAATTTCCCAACAACGGCTGGGGGCGCAAATGCGTGGCGGCACCTTTGTCATTCTCGGCTCCTTTGTACACCTGCAACTTTGGATACAGCGCCGTGTTCAGCGGCGAGTGCTGGCCGTCCCGATTTTCATACATGATGGCCTGGAGTCCCGCCGCCGTGCCTTTGGCAAACCAGTCATTGAGCAGTCCAGCCACTTTGTCCGTGCGTGTCGTGACGGGCTGCGCGCCTACACCCGCCAGGCCAAGCGTCAGAAACGCTAGGAGACGCAGACAGTTCGTGGCTGGGTTAAGCACGTCCCATTGTCACGGCGGCGCAGCAGTTCGCAAAAGGAATATGCTAAGCCGAAGGTTTAGACCGAGAACCGATCTAGCTTTCGGGATTTGCCAGCGGGAAGCGCAACTTGATCTCGGTGCCTTGATCCAGGCTGCCCCGCACAAAGAGTTGGCCGCGCATCTGATCGGCAAACACCGCGAGGATTTTGAGGCCGAGGCCGCTGCCTTCACCAGGCTGAAACTCGGTCGGCAGCCCCACACCATCGTCAGTGATGATGAGTTCGCCGCTGCTCTGCGTATAATGAAGCAGGGCGGTGATCCGCCCCTGACGGCCATGTGGGAAGGCGTGCTCAAAGCAGTTCGACAGCGCTTCGTTGAAAGTAAGCGCCAGCGGCATGAGCCACTCCTGCTCGATGGGGCCTTCCTGCACTTCCAGATGCACCTTGATCTGGTCTGACTTCACCTCGTAGCATTCACGCAGATGCGTGACGAGATCGCGCGTGAAGTCGCTGAAGGTATCCGCTTTTCCCAGTGCGACCTGGTACAAGTGCTGATGCAGTGCCGCGATGGCACGCACGCGGTTTTGGCTGGAGCGCAGCGCATTGCGGGCATCCTGATCGCTCACAGTGTTGATCTGCATGTTGAGCAGACTGGAGATGATCTGGAGATGATTTTTGATGCGATGATGTGTCTCCGTAAGCAGGAGTTTCTCGCGCTCGAGATCAACCACCGGCCAGCGCTGGCTGGCATGCGATACAAGCTGGTAGGCCAGTGGCAGAGTGGCTTTCGCATCCGTTGCCGCCAGTGGCACCGCACTCGCATCTGCGGTACTCTTTGTCTTGAAATGGGAGGTGATCTCCACCCCACCTTCTTCAAGCGCGCGCGCGCTGATTTCCACTTCACCACGCTTGCCATTCCCGCCGAAAAACGGACGCAGAATGATGGTCTCTGGATGCGCCGCCTGCTCGGCGAGATCCGCAAAGAAGCCTGTGGCGTCAGACGGGCGGAAGAACTGGTGCAGCGGCCTCCCGATGGCAGCAGCAGGCTCCAAGGCGAACACCTCGTGCGCATGCTCTGTCCATGTGCGCACGCGGCCGTTCGCATCGGTGGTGAGCAGCACGGCGCTGGCCGGCCCAGAGGCTGGGACTGGGGCGAGGGAAATGAGTGTAGCGGAAGGCTCTGCTGCCGACGCAGTTGCAACTGCGGGCTCGGTGAACTCCTGCAAATAATGAATGGTGCAATGCGTTTCGCCCTGCGCGTCCGGGACGGCTGCCAGATGCAGAATGGCTCGCGAGAAAGTGCCATCGACACGTTTGATGCGCACTCCGAGAGCCTCGGCTTGGCGTCCGCTGCTTTGCAGGGAACGCAGGGCATCACGCCGTGCCGTGGCGCTGTCAGGATCAAGCCAAGCATCCAGCGGATAACGCCGCAGCTCGGACTTGGCCTGGCCGAGCAGCTCTTCGGCATGCTGATTGACCTCGAAGATGACCCCGGCCTTGTCCGTCATGACAATGGCGATGGGACTGCCTTGCAGCAGCGTGCGAAGCTTGGCCTCCATGCTGCGGAGTTGTTCCTCATGCCGGGTGTGCTCGGTGGCGTCCTGAATGCTGACGAGCAGACCACCCCCAGGCAATGCCAGGGGATGAAACTCAAGTTCCTTGAGCAGCCCGTCGGCCGTCGCGAGTGACACCGTGCGCGTCAACTGACGCCGCCAGACGCTTTCCCGCCAGGCCAGCACAACCTGCGTACGATGTTCTTCAGTGGGGCAGGCATGCGCCAGCCAGCTTTCGACGCTTTGATCCGTTTCCAGCGGGCGGCCCAGCAGTCTAGCCAGACGTTCATTTTGAAACACGGGCGCACCGCGCTCATCGAGCACGAAGACACCGCAGGGAATGCCTTCGAGATAGCTGCGCAAACGGGCCTCGCGCCTCGCAAAGGCTTGCTGCGCCTCGGCAAGAGTTCGAAGCTCCTGCCGTGCACGGGAAAGCTCGATCTCCGAGCGCATTAGCGCGGCGTCGTCCACCGGTGGCGCAACAGCTACCGGTGGTGCCGGTGCTGCATCCAAGACAGGTCGCGGCGCAGCGGGCGGGGGAGTGAAGTGTGTCACGCCTTCCACAGCAGTCTGCGGTGAAAAGCCCATCAGCAAAAACTGGCGGGAGGATTCCTCCGCCCCTTTGCGGGCCAGCGTCGAAACCAGCCAGCGTGAAGGAGTGGAAGGGTCCGCCGAGGAATCTGGGTGCGTGATGATGCAGCCCGGGGCTGGAGCCTGCGTCAGCGCCGCCAAGGCCAGTGATTCGAGCGTTTGCTGGCGCAGCGCGCTGTAGTCCCGGCCATCCCCAAACACTTCCCAAAAGCAGGTTGTGCCTTCCTGAATGCCCTTGTCCAGGGTCAGGTGTGCAGCGGCCACATTGGCTCGTAAAATCGCACCCTCCGCGTTCAATACCAGCATGGGGATGGAGCAGTCCAGCGGATCCGGCGTTTTCGCCACGGGTGGGGTGCTGTCCTGAGTCTCAGTAGAAGGAGTCGTTTTGGCAGCCTCGTCACTGGCAGGCGAAGGAGAGCTGAACTTTTCACAGGTGACCATCAGGCCGCCGACCGCCGCATCGCGCTTCTTGCGCCAGGGACGCACTTCCCAGCGATACACCAAATGGCGACCGTCGGGGCCACTGAGAGAATCATGCTCACTGCGGACGATGTGCCCTTGCAACGCTCGTTCATAGACCTGTCTCCAGCCAGGATGCAGGCCTGGAAAAATTTCATACTGGCTCTTGCCCACCAGCGGCTGCACCTGCTGCAGTCCGAATTCACTGATCCACTGACGATTGGCCAGCATGTAGCGCATGCCGCGATCAAACATGGCCATCGCCACGGGCGCGTTCTCGACCAAAACGCCGAGCACCAGTTCCATGTCCTCAGACTCGTGCTTGGGCAAATCTGCAGGGCCCTGGACCGTCGTGCGCTGGTCTCGGGTCTCTTCACGCGCCTTCTCCAGCGGCGCTGTTTGCGCCTTGGGATGGATCACGTTTCTAAGTACCGAAGATGACATGTATTGTTTAGTTGAGAAAATTTGAAAATTTAGGTTCTCCCAAGTTATCAGCAAGGCGAAAATGCGAGGATTTGCGACTCAGTTCAGCAATAAATGAGCCTAGAGGCAAGAAGCATCATCACTCATGAGAAATCATTCACGATGATACGGCTCCCCCCGATTGATGGTATAAGCACGGTAAATCTGCTCCATCAGCATCACCCAGGCAATGTCATGCTGCATGGTCAAAGTTGAAAGTGACCAACATTGTTTGGCCTTGGCGCGCAACTGCGGGGAGTGACCGTCTGCACCGCCGATCACCAAACAGATGCGTTTACGCCCAGAAATCTCTTCGTTTTCGATCCATTTGGCCATGTCTAGACTGCGCAACTGCCGACCTCGTTCGTCCAGTAAAATGCAGAGATCACCTGCACACGCGGCCTCGATCTGTTTCTCTACTCGTTCCAGTGGGGCTTCCTTGATCACCACATGCTCAAAATGGCTGTAGTGCTGAAGTCGCTTCCAATAGAGATCTACCGCCTCTTTAACCCATGCGTGGCCAGGTTTCCCAACTGTGATGATACGCCATTGCATGGGCCCAAAAGCGCATATCACGAGGAATATACAAGCCATCCGTGATATTATGGGCATTTTAATAAAGATGGAAATAGTTGCTTAGCATTACCATCCTTGTTGTTGCATAATTTTATAAGATCGTTAAAATGAGAATGCTAATTCAAAAATTAACCGTTCGCCAAGTCTATGTCCAAAGCACACCACTCTTCGGTCCATCTCGTCACCACCAGCCTTGTGGCGCTTATGTTGGCATCCTGTGCCGTTCCTCCTCGTCAGGCATGGCAGCAAATCCAAAGCCGTGGCCTCATCTCCTATTACATGGCTAAAGATAGCCGCCCGCTGGGAGCCAACCATGCTGGATCGCCCACGCTCGCACAAAGAACCGCTCCGGTGCAAACGCCCAGCCCAATCGTCGGCCCTGACCGCCCTGCGACACCGCCGCCGTCCATGTTGAATGCCTCCTCCATGCCTGTGGCGCAGGCAGTGCCAGACCTGCCTGGCTACGTTCGCACTCCGTTCACCAATCCGCCCCGCCTTGTTGATGTGCGTGGCATGTCTGCCGGCTCCAAAGTGGTCTGCCCCTACACGCAGCGCCCCTTCTTGGTTCCTGGCGGTGTGAGCGCAGCCTCCTCCAACATCGCTGCCAACCGCCCCAAAACTCCTGCTCCTGAGCGTCCACGCACCACGCAGATCGATCCCAACAGCAATGTGGCTGCCATGACCAAGACTGCGCCAAGCACTCCATCAGTGGCTCCAACACCCCCTGCCCCAGCAACGACAGACCTGCCTTACGGTACGCCGATCTCTGGACGCCCTGGTTTCGTGAACAGCCCGTTTGCCGCCAAACATCAGTTGGTGGATGTCACCGGTCTGCCTGTCGGCATGGAAGTCAAGTGCCCCTACACTGGCAAGCTCTTCCGCGTGCCGCCACAGTAGCACGCCTGCCTGCGCGCAAGCATAACGCCTACTTGGCCCCGTCTGGAGAGATCCATGACGGGGCTTTTCATTTTCAGCGCTGACAGTTCCGTTGATTTGCCTTCACGCCACAACATGCGATGATGAATGCGTGATGGAATACTCTTCTGGCTTGCTGACCCTTCCGGGCCGCACCTTCCTCCAGTTTCTGGTTTATCTCGGACAGCTCGCAGAGTTGATGCGCGAGTTGGCGATTGCCGTACGTTCGGGTGTGTGGCGGCTTAAGCTGGTGGCGCAGCAGATCGTTGCCATCGGCTATGGCTCGCAGGCGGTGGTGATTGTGACCGGAGCCTTTACCGGTGCTGTGTTCACTTTTCAGAGCTACGCCAAGTTCAAAGACTTCGGGTTTGAGACCACTGTGGGTGCCGTGGTTTCCGTCGCGCTTTGCCGTGAGCTTGGTCCGGTGCTGGCCGGACTGATGGTGGCGGGCCGCGTGGGCGCTGCGATGGCCGCCGACATCGGCACCATGAAGGTCACTGAACAAGTCGATGCCCTGCGAGTGATGGGCGTGCATCCAGTGGATTTCCTCGTCCTACCACGTTTCCTGGCGATGATGATCTCCATGCCCTTTCTTGTGGCGGAAAGCATTTCCTTCGGCCTCTTCGCCTCCTACTTGGTGACGAGTTTCGGTTACGACATGCCCTCAGCATGGTACCTCACTCACATGCTTGATCATACCAACATGGAGGATCTCAACATTGGCATGATCAAAGGGTTCGTGTTTGGCATGCTCATCACTTTGATCTCCTGCCATCAGGGCCTTTCAGCAGAGAACGGCGCGGTCGGCGTCGGCCTGGGAACCACCCGCGCGGTGGTCATTTCCTCGCTCGTCCTGCTCATTGTCAATTTCTTCCTCTCCATCCTGCTCAACTACATCTTTCCCATCGGCACCGCTTAAGTCATGGCAGAACCCACCAGCAACGCGGCCCCAACTTCAGCTTCTGCCTCTGAGAACGGCAGCACTCATGCTTTCATTGAGCTGAAAAATGTCTGCAAACGCTTTGGCAGCCAGCAGGTGCTGCTGAACATCAACCTCACGATCCAGCACGGGGAAACCGTGTGCATCATCGGTCCCAGTGGTGAGGGCAAAACCGTCACTCTCAAACACATCATCGGCCTGATCAAACCTGACAGTGGAGAAATCTACGTCGATGGCGTGCATGTGAACCGACTGAAGGAACGTGAAATGGCCCCCATTCGTCAGAAGGTGAGCATGCTCTTTCAGGGCGCGGCGCTTTTCGACAATCTCACCGTCGAGCAAAATGTGGCCTTCCCGTTGCTGGAACACGGTGTGCGTGACCGTGCAGAAATCGACCGCCGCGTACGTGCCGCTCTTCAGGCAGTGGATCTCGACGAGCACCGGCATAAATACCCCACGAGCCTTTCAGGTGGCATGCGCAAACGCACCGGCATCGCCCGGGCCATCATTGACCGCAGCGAGTGCATTCTCTATGACGAGCCCAACTCCGGACTCGATCCCATTGGCTCCGACATCATCGACCAGATGATTCTGCGCATGCAGCGCCGCTACAGTATCACTTCCATCATCGTCACTCACGATATGCGCAGCGTCTTCAAGATCGCCAACCGCGTGGCCATGCTCTATCGTGGCGAGATACGTTTTCTAGGCACCCCCACGGAACTGCGCGAGAGCAACGACCAGATCGTGCAGGATTTTATCAACGGCCGTTCTGACGTCACCGGTTGAATCCACCTCTTTCCACCCCCATTCTTTTCATCTCATGATCGACAGCGACAAAAAAACCGAAATGCTCGTCGGACTCTTTCTGTTCGTCGGGCTGCTTCTACTCGGCGGCCTCATCCTCATGTTCGGACGCGTGCGCGAAGTCTTCAAGGACACCTATCATCTGCATGTGGCCTTTCCCAATGCCGCCGGCATCAAAGAAGGCTCGCCCGTCTTCCTCGGTGGCTCGCGCGTCGGCAAGGTGGACAAAAAACCGCAACTCAACGAAACCTTCACCGGCGTCGTACTTGATCTGGAGCTTTTCAAAGATGTCATGATTCCCGCAGACGCCTCCTTTGGCATCGGCTCAGCCGGCCTCATGGGAGATGCTCTGGTGGAAATCAAACCTACCGGCAAGCAAACCGATGTGTTCCTGCCGCATGATTACGACAAAATCATCGAAGGGGAAAAAGGCGGCGGCCTCAACGATCTGCAGAGCCAGGCTGAAAAGGTCGGCAAAAAAGTCGATGTCGTGCTGGATGACGTGCGTGAAGCACTCAAGGAGGTCCAAGGCGCCATGGGCAAGGTGAACAAGGACGCGCTCTCTGATGCCACGATTCAGAATTTCAAAGAGGGCATTGAACACCTCAACAGCACCCTCAAGCGTGTGGACGACAAGGTGCTGGGTGAAGAAAACGCTCTGACCCTCAAGACCGCCCTCGCTGAACTCAAAGACGCCGCCACCAGTTTCAAAAACGCCGCCAAAAACGTGGAGGAGTCGAGCAAAAAACTCGGTCCTATGTTTGACAAGCTCGACCCTGCGATCGCCAAGGCTGATCATGTGATGACGACCGCTGATGAGTCCCTGCAGTCCATCAAAAAAGCCGCCGACAGTTTCGCCGTGGCCGCTGCCAATATTACGGCTGGAAAAGGTCTGCTTGGCGCACTCACGCATGACCAGCGCCTCATGATGGATTTCCGCGACTTGATTTATAACTTCAAAGTCAACGGTCCCCTCTGGTACAAGGACACGGCGGAAAAAATCCGTGCCGAGGAGGCGAAAAAGCATCCCGAAGAAGCGAAGAAGCATTCAGACGAATCGCCGCCGAAACGTGGCATTTTCCGCTGAAGCTTTACTGGGCGCCGAATATCAGATGCATGAAGCGTCGGCTCGTATTGCCGGTGGTCAGCGGATCGCGGGCGCGGATCGTCTGCACGGGGCCATCGGTGATCACCTCCAGCGTGACGGCATTCCAACTTCCCAAGCTATCGGTTGATTGTGCGGTGTAGGTTACATTTGGCAGGGCTTTGGGCCGGGTGAAAATGAGCGTCAGGCCGTTCACATCATACGTTGGCTGTGGCGGAGTGTTACGAACCAGCGGGTCCGTGCCCAAGGCGTATTCGGCCAGGTTTTGCAAGGTATCACCGTCAGGATCAGCATTGTCGGCAGACAGCCCGGCGGAAACCTGACCGGCGGTAAAGTGCTGGGCTTTCCAACTGCTGGAGGTCTGACCTTGGATCGTAAGAGAGCCGTTTTGCGTGCCAGTGTAATTGGGGTCGGTGATGTTGGCGGCCACTGTGTAAGTGCCGAAACCGGACGGTGCCGTGGATGAACCGTTGTAGGTGATGCTGACACTGAGTCCTATGGGGTTGGTCGTGGCAGTGACGCCTTTGGCGGTACCATCGTAGGTTTGTGTGGTGTTACTCAGCGCGATGGTAGCGGAGGCCGGAGAAATGACCAAGGTGCCGCTTGCCGTTCCCTGATAGTTGGTATCGCTGATCGTACCCACGACAGGATAGCTGCCTGCGCTTGTTGGCGCGGTAGATGAGCCATTGTAGGTGAAGGTGACCGTCTTCCCAGATGGAGTTGTGGTTGCGGTGGCAACCTTCGCAGTGCCATCGTAGGTCTGCGCCAAACTTCCGAGCGTCACCGTGGCGGTGGCTTGGGCTATGACTAAGGTGCTGGTGGCAGTGCCAGTGTAATTCGTATCGTTAATCGTACCCACCACGGTGTAGCTGCCAGCGGTTGTCGGGGCGGTGGATGAGCCGTTGTAAGTGAAGGTGACCGTTTTCCCCGATGGGGTTGTCGTGGCTGTCGCAACTTTCGCAGTGCCATCGTAGGTCTGCGCCAAACTACCGAGTGTCACCGTGGCGGTGGCTTGGGCTATGACTAAGGTGCTGGTGGCAGTGCCCGTGTAATTCGTGTCGTTAATCGTACCCACCACGGTGTAGCTGCCAGCGGTTGTCGGTGCAGTAGAAGAGCCATTGTAGGTGAAGGTGACCGTTTTCCCCAATGGGGTTGTCGTGGCTGTCGCAACTTTCGCAGTGCCATCGTAGGTCTGCGCCAAACTACCGAGTGTCACTGTGGCGGTAGCCTGCGCAATGACCAAGGTACTGGTGGCTGTGCCTGTATAGTTCGTGTCGCTGATCGTACCCACGACGGTGTAGCTGCCGGCGGTTATCGGCGCGGTGGATGAGCCGTTGTAAGTGAAGGTGACCGTTTTCCCAGTAGGATTCGTGGTTGCTGTCGCAACCTTCGCGGTGCCATCGTAGGTCTGTGCCAAACTTCCGAGTGCCACTGTGGCGGTGGCTTTGGAAATGACCAGCGTACTGGTCGCAGTTCCTTGGTAGTTGGTATCGCTGATGGTGCCTACGACGGTGTAACTGCCAGCGGTTGTCGGCGCGGTGGATGAGCCGTTGTAGGTGAAGGTGACCGTTTTCCCAGATGGAGTTGTGGTCGCTGTCGCAACCTTCGGGGTGCCATCGTAGGTCTGTGCCAAACTGCCCAGGGTCACTGTGGCGGTGGCTTGCGCAATGACCATTGTACTGGTGGCTGTGCCCGTGTAATTCGTGTCGTTAATCGTACCCACCACGGTGTAGCTGCCAGCGGTTATCGGCGCGGTAGAGGAACCATTGTAGGTGAAGGTGACAGTCTTTCCAGATGGAGTTGTGGTTGCGGTGGCAACCTTCGCAGTGCCGTCGTAGGTCTGCGCCAAACTGCCGATTGTCACCGTGGCGGTGGCTTGCGCAATGACCAAGGTGCCACTGGCTGTGCCGGTGTAGTTTGCGTCGCTGATCGTCCCCACAACAGTATAGCTGCCTGCGGCTGTTGGCGCAGTGGATAAGCCGTTGTAGGTATAAGTCACGGTAAGGCCATTGGGTGTCGTCGTGGCCGTGGCAGTCTTCGCTGTGCCGTCATAGGTCTGCGCCAGACTGCCACTGTTAAGCGACACCGTCGCAGCGCCTTTTGACACCGTGATGGTGAACCCCTGCGTATTCGTGCCGCTGGAATTGGTGGCGGTCACCACGCCGGTATAGGTGCCAGCCGTCGTGCAGGTGCCAGAGATGACCCCTGCGGTGCTGAGGCTCAGTCCAGGCGGCAAAGTATTTGCAGGGACAGTAAAAGTCGGCGCAGGATAACCTGAGGCCGTGTAGCTGAAGTTGAATGCTGCGCCCACCGTGCTGCTTGTACTTAGCGCGGTGCTAGTAATGGTCGGAGCCTGATTCACGGTAACAGCAAAAGTCTGGGAAGCCGTGTTGCCGTCCAAATCCGTCGCAGTCACCGTCACACTGCTTTGCCCACCTGCGCTGCCCGTGATCTGCACATTAGTGCCGCTGATGCTGGCGGTGACGGCGGTAGGGTTGGTGTTGCCCGTGACGCTGTAATTCAGCACGGGCACAGTTGTCGCAGAAGTGATGGTGACCATTTTCGTGGTGTCCATGGCTGAGCCGCTCGTTACTGGCCAACCCGTCAAGGAGGAGTTGGCAGTGCCGTCAATGTTGACGGTGGCGTTCACCGTGGGCAGAGCGGCGATAGCATTGGCAGTGGTCATGCCACTTCCCGCCACTCGTGCAAACACGGTGAATCCGCCGTTTTGATTGTCGAGATTGCTGCTGTTGTCGGCCAGATTGACGAAGAACTGGTCCGTGGCGCTGTTAGGATTTGAGCCCAACTTTGCCATGGCTACAGTTCCGGTCAGATTGGAGATGCCAGGCTCGTTGTTGGGGGAGGTCGTGGTGGCGATTGACGAGAAATTGTTGGGCGCTGACTGCACCTTAAAGGCTCCGCCTTGCACGACGAATCCCGGAACGGAGCGATGAAACACCGCACCGTTGTAGTTGCTGCTGGAGCTGGTCACATAGTGGAGGAAATTCGTCACGGTCTGCGGCGTTTCCGCGTTGTAGAGGATGAAATTCATCGTTCCCAAGTTGGTGACGATTTGCACGGCGGATTCGGAATCTGGGTCCGAGAATTTGTCCGTGAGCGTCACACTGGTGTTGCCGCCATTGGCGAGCGTCTGGCTGCTGATGGTGGTGCCCGTTATGGGGGCAGATGGTGGACGGATAATGCGCAATTGCAGGGTATTGTTCGTCGTCCAGCCGTTGGCAAACGTGGCCGTCATGGGGCACAGGAACGCACCGCTGACAGTAGGCGTCCCGGAAACAATCCCCGTGCTGCTATTGAAGGTAAGACCCGTTGGCAGACCGGTAATGTTCCAGGAAGAACGGGCTGACGCCGTGCTGACCGTGGCCTGGTAGGAGAACGCCTGGTTATACGTGATCGGCTTGTAGGTCAGGCTGGTGAAGCCGTCCTTGGTGGTGACGCTGGATGAAGGGCTTGAGAAGGAAGAATAAGTTCGTGCGTTTCCTGCGACAGCAGGTTCCTGATAGGCCCGTAGTTCAACCTGATACGGCGTCCCAGGAGACAAATTGGGGATGCTGATGGACTTGGTTTGATAAAATAAAACATCGCCAAGGTAGGTGTAGGTTCCGCCATTCGTGCTCAGCCACAGTTCGTCACCATCCGCTGAGGTGGACGCGTCATTCCAAGTGACATTGATGGCAGTTTCATTGGTGACCGTGGCCGCCACAGCGGTCGGCGCAACCATCTGTGCTGCTAGCACGGTCGTAGTGGAGGCAGCAGTAACAGCAGAAGGGGCCGAAGTCCCGCTGGCGTTAGAGGCTGCTACTTGCCACTGAATGACAGACCCAAGAGAAAGACCACTCGTGATTTTAATAGAAACACCCGTGCTTCCGGTTGTGCTCGTAGTGCTAGAATTAACCGTTGATAATGTTCCTGAACCAAGAGTCGTTGAACTAAAGGTGATGACAAAGCTCGTCTCGTCGGTGGAATTATCGTTCCAAAGAAAAACATACGTGTCATTCGAAGGGTCGGCCTTGTTCGCGGTTGTCCGGTCAACAAAGACACTCAGTCCGCTGGGTGCCACAGGGGCAGCGAACGCAAAACCAGACATGAGCAGGAAACTGGCGCAGGCCAAAGCTAAACGTCTATAAATGAACATGCGAACACCCAGACGGGTGGAAGAACTTGAGCACATGGGTGGTAGGTCTGGAAGAATAGAACGATGAGCGTCTGTTATGCCTCCCAACCCGTCAATCAAAGAAATTGCGGCGAAGAGAGGAGGATTCTAAGACACCCCAGCGCTATTTCTGTTCAGCCGCTGCCTGCGGCCTCACGCCAGCGCGGCATGCAGCGTGTTTTCATCTTCCTGGCATTCCGCCAGGATCAAAACCCGCAGTCTGCGTTTGGCGCGGTGCAAAGCCGTGCGCAGTGCGCCGCTGAGGGGTATTGCCGCACGGCAGCCTAGGACGAGGTTTTCCTCCAGGCAGTTCCAGACATCGGCGCGCCCCTGGGCACAGAGTTCCTGGCTGCAGGTACGCAGGGCTCGTTCGATCACGCCCCGGGCCCAGTCGCGGTCCATTTCGTCATCCGGCGTCGGGCGCGCATCTGCCACGTCGATGTTTTCGCCATTTTCGTCACTCAGTGAAAAACACACCACACCACCGCCACGGCGCTGCCGGGTACGGTGCTGCCAGCGTTTGATCAGGTGGGTGCGCAGCCGGGCAAACAGAAACGCCGCCTGCTCGCCATGATCCACGATGGCCGCTGCGCGCTCGTGCTGGCCCTGGGCCACGAGTTTGGCAAACAATTCCTGCACGGCGTCCTCAGCGTCGTGGACCTCGCAGCCGCGCGCACGGGCAAAGGCGCACAGCACCGGCCAGTGGCGGCGGTAGAGCATGGAGGTGGCATTGAGGGCGGACGAATCCGTGGTGTGGCTGGCGGCGTGGTCTTCTCCAAGGTGCATGGCGGTGTGGGGGTTGTTACATAGGCATTGGAGCAACCGGCCATGACACCGGCCTGCGGGCGGACATTAATTGGCATTTATCTTCGTGCGTGCCGCCGCAGTCCGTATGAGAGTCACCGTGTTCACCTCCTTGCATGAGCGCCCCGGCCAATACCCGCAGCTTCCGCATCCGCCTAGCCTTGCAGACGATGATCGTCTCAGGGACGCTGGTGGCAGGCTTTGGTGCCGCCGCCTGGTGGTACGCCAGCCAGACGCTGGAACGCAGCGTGGATGACCGCATCATCGCCCCTGCGCAGCGCGTCTGGAACCGCATCGACCCCTACACCACCGATGAGCAGTTCAAACTGATCGCCGATCTCGTGTTTGGCACCTCCCCAGAGCGCAATTCCACCCATGCGGTGCTCGTGGTGCAAGAGCACGCCCAAGGCCGAACCATTTTCGCCACGCCCAACGCCCCCAAAGATCTCGACGTGTACTTTCACAGCTGCTTCCCCACGCTGGAAGAAATCAGGCGTGCGCCGCCCATGCCGCCGCCCGGCGGTGGCCCCGGCCCGCCAGGCGGGCCGCACCGCGAGCCACCGCCACCGCGCAGAGAAAATGATTTCGATGATCTGCTCGGCACACCGGAATTTGGCGCACCCCTGCCGCCCAGGGAGCGCAATTTACCCTTCCGCCCGCAGATGCCCATGGTGCATGAGCCGACCACCTTCACCGCACGCTCCGGCGGTATCGACTGGCGCTTCGGTGCCTTCAGCAGCCCCACCTACACCATCTTCATCGGCCTCTCGCTCACCGAGTTTTATGCGGAGATCAACCGCATGGCCTGGTGGTATGTGGGCACCGGCACGCTGGGTCTCATACTGGCCGGTTTCGGCGCGCTGTGGACTTCCAAACAGGCCATGCGACCTCTGGAGCGTGTCGTCAGCACAGCACAGCGGCTCACCGCTAGCGATCTGGCCGAGCGCATTCCTGTGCAGCGCGATGACAACCGCGAATTCGCGCAGCTCATTGACGTGCTCAACGGCATGATGCAGCGCCTGGAAGGCAGCTTCCAGCAGGCCGTGCGCTTCACGGCAGACGCTTCCCACGAACTGAAAACCCCGCTCGCCATCATGCTGGCAGATCTGGATGACGCCGTACGCCATGCCGCCCCCGGCAGTGTGGAGCACGAGCGTTTTGTCTCCCTCTTCACCGAAGCCTCCCGCCTCAAGCAGATCACCCAAAGCCTCCTGCTCCTCTCCCAAGCCGACGCCGGTCGTCTGCCCACTCACCCAGAGAGCTACGATCTCAGTCTCGATCTCGAGCGCCTCATTGAGGACGGGGAAATCCTCTGCGAGCAGGCCGGGCTCACCCTGGAACGTCACATTCAGCCCGGCATTACCGTGCATGCAGATCGTGCGCTGCTGCAGCAGGTATTTCAAAACCTGCTGAGCAACGCCATCAAATACAACCGCCCGCAGGGGCGCGTCTCATTGCAGCTATCACAGCAGGATTCACAGACCGTCTTCACCGTCACCAATACTGGCCCCGCCATTCCGTTGGAGAATCAGCAGCGCCTCTTCGAGCGCTTCTTCCGTGGCGACAAAGCCCACACCCGCCAGACCGACGGCTACGGCCTCGGACTCAACATCGCCACCGAACTCGCCCGTGCAAACGGGGCTGAGCTGCGGCTCGTCAGTTCGAAAGAAGACGAAACCGTGTTTGAAGTGCGGATGGCGGCGTAGGGGGAGGACTGGGCGTGCCTCACTGCACAACCGCAGTCCAACGAGGAAGCGACTTTCAAAGGAGTATCATGGCCCCTGAGTTCTGGCGAACCCAGGGGCTTGCCATTCGAAACTACTCTTTCTTCTTTTTCTTGCCGCCAAGGAGGGTGAGCACGAGCACGAGGACGACCACGCCAATGCCGATGAAGATCATGGTCATGGTACTCATGCCTTCTCCTTCCGGTTCTGCGGCTGGCATCGTAGGTGCGGCTTGAGGTTGGGCGTAGCCGGGCTGCTGCGCACTGGGCTGCGGATAAGCTCCGGGGGCGGTTCCAGGAGGCACGGCACCTGGCACAGCGCCAGGCGCGGTCATTCCTGGAGCAGGTGCGGCCGGAGCGGGGGCAGGTGCGGCACTTGAAGCTGCGGCAAGTGCCGCAGCCACTCTGTCATCCACTCCTGGGGTAGCGGTGCCAGCGATGGCTGAGGAACCGCCAGCGGCACCGGCCGCGGCAGGCTGCGTTTGTCCTGGCGCAGCACTCACCATCTGGGAAAAGTAAGCATGACGTTCGCGGTAGCTGCCAAAGACGGACTTGTAAAAGGCCTTGCTGGCTGGGTCGGCGGTGGCGGCCGCTGTTTCGCCTTCGACGATTGCCTCGCCCATTTTGGCCAGTTCTGCTTTGTCCTTGCTGGCTTTGGCATCTGCACGCAGGAGCTTGGCGATGGCTTCGTTGACTTTCGTGGCGACATCAAGTTTGATGGAACTCAGGCGTTCCTTCTCAGCAGTGACGGTTTTCCCGAGGGTCTTCAAGCTTTCGAGATCGTATTTGTAGGGGGTGTACCAGCGGGTAACCTTGCTTTCCTCGTCATAGTTGGACTTCCAAGTTTCCTGTTCACGCTTGATGGCATCATTCAATCGCGTCAGGTCGGGCTCGATGAGCTTCTTGGTGCTCTCTTCGCGGCTCTTCTGCAAGAAGGGCTGGTCCTTGATCATCTGGTTGATCTGACCTTCATAGGAAGTCAGTACGGCGAGAATTGCCTCGACGGCCTTGGGATAGTAAACGGAGGCGGGCAGGCCTGTGCGTGGGTCGGTGAGCTTGTCGAATTCCCTGAGTGCGCCGGAGTAGTCCTTGGCCGCAATCTTTTCCAGAAGAGTCGCACGGATCCCGTAGGCCTTGATGTTGAGGCTTTCCGCCTTGGCCTCTTCACGGGTGAGCCATTTGCCTTCGAGCTTCGCGCCGCCAGCGACGACTCTCTCCTTTTCCTCCTGAACTTTGGCGATGATTTTTTCGACTTCGGCCGCTTCTTTCGTGCCGGGGTAGCGGTTCAGGAAGGGACGCAGGCGGTCTTGAATGAGCGCTTCATAGTTCTCCGCAGACATCAAATCCGGTGTGGGGTCGAACTTCTTCAGTTCGATCATTTCCACTTCTTCGGGTTTTTGCTTGAGGATGCCGCCTTCCGCGATCTCGCTGCGCGGGATGTCCTTGTCATCCCACACCTTCGGTGTCAGGCGATAACGCATGTGGATGGAGGTGGGCGTCTCGGCAGTGATGTTGCCTTCCAGCTTTTTACCGTCTTTGAGGGTCACGATGTCGGCGTGCAGGTATCCGGCGCTGCAAGCCAGGGCATAGACGACAGATTGGTAGCGGCTCAATTTCATGGGAAATGCGGGGTGGGATGAAGATGGGGCGGTGGTTGCAACGGCGCGATAATATGCGCGAGTTATCAGAAATAACTCAATACCACGCCAGGAGTAAAGAACGAAGCTGATTTTCCTCTGTTTGCACAGGGGGGCTGGCCTAGCTGGTGCGGCGCTTGAGCACAATGCGCTTGAATCGGGCGTTGCCGTCCAGGCTCACGCTCATGACTTCGGGGTCGTTGACGAAGACATTGTGGATGAGCCGGCGGTAGTAGCTGTTCATTGGCGGCAGATCGGCGTTCTGCCCGGTGGCGCGCACGCGGTCGCCCAGTTCCTTGGCGCGGGCGATCATCTTGTCCTCGCGCATGGAGCGGTAAAATTCCACGTCCACCCGGACGCGCGGGGCATCCTTGATATGGCGCTGCAGCACGCGGTTCACCAGGTACTGGATGTCCTCCAGCGTCTCCCCCCGGCGGCCGATGAGCGCGTCCGAATCATCCGTGAGCACCTGTAGCGTGGGGCCGTCTGGACCATCGTCCTCCTCGATCTGGACCACAAAGCCCAGATAACCGAGCATGGTGTCGAGAATATGGCGTGAGTGTTCGAGGGGAGTCATGGTCAGCTAAGGAAACGATGATTTAACCGGCGGCTGTCAAAATGACGAAGCTCGAATAACCAAGGTTGCAGTTTCTTCGGGGCGGATCTGTCGACTGGCGGAGGTTTGACCCAAGCGCACGAGTTCACACCGTTCTTTGAGCTTCGTCATGGCCATTATTTCGTCATTCGGATTTACTCATTCGTCATTCTGCCAGCATCAACCCTGCCTTGATCGCAGGAAAGTACGCTCTTCTAGCCTCCCAGGCGTGGTGGTTTCGGACCTTTTTTCTTGTCTTTCGAGGCTGCCCCCGTGTTGAAGAAGGCGCTCTGCGCCGGCGCGGCCTTGGCCGCTGGCTTCTGCGACACCTTTTCCAGCTTCGGCTCGGGCATGTACAGCTTCATGATGCGGGTCTGGAAGACGCTGAAAATGTTCTGAGTGGACCAGTACAAGGCCAGGGCGGCGGCAAAGTCATAGCTGATCCACAGGAAGAACAGGGGCATCATCATGAAGATGCGCTGCTGCGTCTTGTCCACGGTCGCAGGCTGCGGCGTGAGCTTCATCTGCGCCACCATGGTCAGTCCCATGATGAGTGGCAGCGGATTGATGGGGATACCCATGAAATGTCCCTGGG
>TBL_comb48_EPIDRAFT_1001018_pt1 | contig 21325 bp, 14 predicted proteins | sample TroBogEpilimnion_37_FD_10681 | JGI IMG/M metagenome (IMG submission 10681)
GCTGCTGCCATTAACAGTCATACTAAAATTTCCTGTTGGCACTGTATTTTGTCCACTGGAAATGACTGTAATTCCATTAACTCTAAAGAGGTTTGTTTGGTCAACACCAATGAGCCATGAATCATACGGGGCTTGTGAAAATGGCAATGTAGAATTATATTGTGTCCAACTCGTTCCATGTTGTGCATATCCCGATTGCGCTAAATTAAGAAGTGGAATACCATTAAAACCAGATATCCAAGTATTATCAGTGCTTGTAAATATAGACCCAAAAGTTGCCGCACTGCCGTCAATGCCACCGGGATTTATTTTAATACCTGCATATCTCGCGACCCATATTATTGTATACGATCCATATTTAAATGGTAAAGGGAATGGTATTACTGTAGTTGTCGTTCCTCCAAGGTATTTAAAGGAATTGAGTCCTGGTATAATATTACCGAGTGAGTCAATTTTATTAGAGGTATATATATTTACATTGCTCGATACTGTGCTAGATACTGTAATATTATTTGTAGGAGTTATTTGGGCATTATATTGACTCATATCTTTCCAAGTAAAAGTACTATTTCCGCCGCTCGTGATGACAGTTGCAGATTCTCCACTGTAATATGATGTCAAGCCATTTGTATTTAATAACATACAGCAGTTTGTGGATGTAATAGGAAGGACTGTGCCGCCGCTTCCACCGGCTGTAGTTGTAATTGTAAATGTAGTTGTAGATAAGACACTTTTAACATAATATATTATTCCACTAATTGATGATGATGTTACTGTTCCGGTCGATAGGCCTCCAATTGATGTACCAAAGACAACAGGAGTACCCACTATTAAATAGTTTGTATTTAAACAAGTAATTACATTTCCGCATGCACTTGTATTTAGTATTACGTAAGTACTTGTAACAGTCATATTCGCGGAACCGCCTGTAACAGATGATAGTTGTACATTTTGTCCATTATATGATGCACTCACGGTAAAAGTGAGGGAATCATTAATACTCGTAATATAGTATGTTGTGGATGAAATGATTCCACCAATTGATGATGAGAATTGTACTTGCATACCGACTTGTAGATATGTAGTGTTTATGGCAAAACCAGAGGATGTAGATATTTGTAGAAGATTTGAACCAGCAATTGTAGCTATTATTGTAAATATATTTGCAACTGTCATAGAAGTATAATAACTTGCGACAGTTGTAATAGTAGTAATCTGACTGCCTGATACTACTGGTAAAGCAGTCGTATTTAGTGTAGAACTTATAGTTATGACGGTTGTAGTATACGATTGTGATGATTGTATTAGTGGGGCGATACTGTATACATAATAATAAGTGGTTGAATTGAGGGTTGTCTGTGTGGCAGGTATATTACTGAACTGTATGACAGAGCCGACTGATAGATTTGTAGAAGTTGTTCCTGGTGTAGCGATAGTAATCTGAGTTGAAGTTGTGCTAATAACATTGTAGCTAATAGTAATTGCAGATAATGGGAGAGTATTATATATAAATCTATAAGAGAATCTATTATAAATATCATTAATTTGTGAATCAGACAATAGAGTATTGTATACGAGTACATTGCCGATGTTTCCCCAATATTGCGACGCGGCACCAGAGTTAAGACCACCAATAGAATATAATGGAGTACTTAACGTTGAAGATGTAGAACTGTAATAATTTAATGAAGATTGATTATTATATTTAAAAGACAATCCAGGAGATAGGGATGTTGACGTTCCTTGTTTGAAAACGAGCATATTATATCCCGATGATGCGAATGGAAGTGTAGATATATCGAAATTGGGATTATTTGTTCCATCTGTTAAAGGTAAAAAAGTACCTGACGCATTTATTGATCCAAGATAATTTGTACCAGTATTTATGGATACAATTGTTGGATATGTACCAGTTCCCGAGACGCCTCCGAACAGTGTGCGTATAGATGCGGTACTTGGTTGTATTTGTGTAAAGACTATATATGTTGCGCCTATATACAATGATGGCGCGGTTGTTGTTAATGCAAGTGGGATTCCATTTGCAGAACTTACAGAACTTGCAGAAGAGGAGCTGAAATTTATATAATTAAATGAATTTTTAGTACTTATTATTGGGGTAACGACTGGATTGGATATAGTAAAATTATTTCCGTTTCCGCTTTGGTCTGTCCATGTAGTTGTTCCGACGCCAACATTTGCATCTAAATATAATATAGGTGTATAGAGATTCCCGATTCCTTTAAATTGAGATAATAAAGTTTGCGATACGCCTGATGGGAAAGGGAGAGTAGGCGTTACGAAATTGCGAGTATACCGAGCAATACCTTTAGTAATGCGAATTTCATCAATAGAACCATTGAAATAGAAGGTCGCATCAGAACCGACAGATATTGGACTTATTATATTGCCGTCGAGTGAACCCGACGATGTTGCGATAGCGCTTGCGCCAGTATCTAGAATTCCATTTATAAACATATTAAAAGTAGACCCATTTCGAACGACAGCAAAATGAGTCCAAGTAGATACTACTATTTGTTTTGTAGCTATAATTAATGCAGTAGATGGACTAGCAGGATTATTGTTATAGACAGTGAAAGTTATATAGAATGGCGCAGCAGTTGATGATAAGCCTATTCTCCAGTTATTCATACCATAGGATGTTCCAGCAGTATTACCAATAATAAATGAAGTCGCTGGTTGAGGTGTAGATAAATAGATGAATCCTTCGATGGTAAAAGATTGAGTTCCAAGTGAAATAATAGAATTTGTAGTTTTTGCATAAGTAGATGTACTCGATAGAGTAAGTACACATGTTGTATTGGTTCCGATTCCTTTACTGATAGTGTTTACAGGTGAAGTCGGAGATGCAGATGGAGAATATGTAATAGGATAGTTATTAAGACTTGAATCAATTTGTTTTTCAAAGTGTAAGAGGAGTGAGACATTTTGAAAATAGGGATCATAGTTTACGGTTTTTCCTTTATTATTATCTGAAAAAGGTAAATTTGAAATTGTATATGTAGCTATATATCTTGCATATCCGAGAGTAAGGCGAAATTCATCAATATTTCCTGTGATTCCGACTCCTGTTGGACTTACAGGACTGCCTATATAAAATGGCGCTGAACCTGCGTCAAATGCAACTGTAAGTGGGGATAATGTAGCGGTTTGGACTATTTTTCCATTTACAAATAGATAGAGATTTCCGTTATTGCGGGATACTGCAATATTTGTCCAGGTAGATGTAGCGATAACAGTTGTTCCTCCTGTAACTATAGTAGTACTTGTATTATAATATGTAAAAACTAAATATTTACTAGAATTTAGAGATAATGACCAAGTATTTGCAGTTATTGTTGACGATATAGTATTTGTCATAATAGTTCCGGTTCCCGTTGGATATATCCAACATTCCATTGTAAAATCTGCTGAACCAAGCGATAGGGATGCAGACGTTGGGACATATATATATGAAGATACTGAAGGTAAAGATAAAGAGCCTGCGCCGTATTGTTTGATGGAGGTGGATATAGTTGGAGCGTTTGTGAGTGGTATAGTAAATGTATTTTTAAGGACACTTGAGTCGATGAGTGGGAAACTATCAAAGTGGCATAAAATAGCTACATTTTGAAAATAAGAATCATAATAATTGTTGGAAACATTGAGGCCTAGGGTAGACAGATATTTCAGAGAGAAAACATTATAGTTGCTATATCCAGCAAAAGATACATTTTGAATTTGCGGTAAAGATGCTGCTACATTTTTCATTGATACATATGTATTTATTTTTGCGGTATTTGAAGTCATAGTACCTAACTACTAAACAAAAAGAAGAAAGATAAAAGTATTTAACGACAGGACTCTTTTATAATTTATACATAGTTTATACATAGAACAATGGCGGCTACGGCGGCTAGGGTTGACGTGGTTGACGTAGATATTCAATTTATTGTATTATCTATGTCATATGAGATATTAAATAGAAATGATCTTAAGTTATCTATACCGATAGAGTATATAAATAATATAAGACTGTATGGATCAACGTTTGATCACGGAGAAAACAATAAGAATATAATTGAGTTAATATATAATAGTATAGAAATAACTACATTATATCCAGTAGATATCAGTTGTTTATATAATGATAGTTATAATGTTACATGTTTATTATTAAATGATATACTTATACCAGATTTATTTGCAGATTTAATACATGAAACGATACATCCCAAAAGAATAGAGCAATATAAGAATGAAATATTTGCGTTTATGAAAGCATATACAAAAAAAGATATTAAATTACCAAAATCGAATCATCAATGGTACGGAATTCATCAATGTAGATATTTAAATAATGAATTAAAACTGCGAAGAGCATTAAGTCAAAATATGCCAGAGTATCTGCAATATGTTTAGTTTAGTAAAAACTGTTAAAAAATAAAAAAATATATAAAAAAATATAAATAAATAATACGTGTGTGTCTATTATCGCGAGGTAGTCTCTAGCGAATATCTATTGTGTGTGTCTATTATCGCGAGGTAGTCTCTAGCGAATATCTATTGTGTGGAGTCTCGTGTCTAGTGCGGAGTCTCTATTGTGTTTCTGTTGAATACATAAGTGTATGTATATGTAATGGTTGTGTACGGCCTACTCGTTGTGCACGTCCAATAGCTTGAACTGAATCGATTCCCATATTATGAAATAGAACGAGATCAGTTGCACATGAAATATCGATACCGCTTCCTGCATAATATGTGTTTAATAATATAATACGAAGTTCTCCATTGCGGAAACGTTCAAGGATACGCATCATTTGCGATGTGGAACCTTTTAATTCGCTAAATGGTATATTATTATTACGCAATAAATTGGCGAGTCTCCAAAAACCATTATCAACGCGTGAAAATACCAAAAAACGCCCATTTGGTTTATCATTTAATAATTTAAGAAGTGTATCTTCTTTACTTAATATAACGGGGCGTGTATCAGTTTCCGTTTTTTCTTCTTGTTTAACAATTGCAACGAGACCGCGCGATTCTATAGGGGCGCGACATTCTGGGCAATTATTTCCATTTCTCATCCATACCAACAAACATCCACCACAGAATACATGGGTGCATGGCAAAAGGATGGGACTCTTCAAGTTTTCATAACATATAGAACAATTTTTGTCAGCTAACATAGATACTCTTTCACGAACATTCTTCATTTTTTCATTTAATTTACCGATTTCAATATTAAGAGAAGAAATGCGCACTTCTTTCTGGTCAATCGGTATATCTTGGTCATTATAAAATTGAATTTCACGTGTTTTATTATTTATTTCTCTTTCAATTTCTCTCGTTACGAGATGTAAAATATCATCTTCAGTTTCGTTGGTTCCTCCCATTTCTCGAATAGCACCTTTAATATCATTTGCATTAATCATTTCTCGTATATTAGAATTTAAGAAAGGTTGAAGTGCTGCAATATTTGAAGGAAGTGCACATAAATAAGAATGTTCAATAGGAGGTGGAACATTGAAAGACGATTTTACAAAAGCCTGTTGACCTTTTATTAATATTAGATTTAGTCTTTCTTCAGTAAGAAGATCACGAATAGCATATGACATCTGTGACCTAGAACCATATGCTCTGTTAATAATAGAAGTATATGTCCCTGATATTAACCACATAAATCTGAAAGAGAATATTGGCATTTTGGAAATAATATCGTGAGCTTCGTCAATCATTATGCGTGACCAAGCAACAATTGGATGATTGATATATGATGGTGTTTCATAGTGTTCCATTAAAGTCTTGAGTGCCGTATTTTTAACGAGGACAATATCATATTTTTCAAAAAATGCTTTTATAACTTGAACAGATGAACCACTTGCAGGACAATATCTGCGAATAGTTGGTAGTGAATCAAGTGAAAGAACTTTAAGTCGTGTATGATTTTTAATTGTATTCTCCCATTGTACATATACAGGCCCTCGAGGTACAACAATCAGTGTACTTTTTATATACCGATTATTATCAATAGTATCTATCTTTTCACATGTAGCTGTGAAATTAGAATAATTACGACTGTTATAACTATATACCATTTCATTATCCTGATAGATACTTCCTTTTATTACACCGCCGTTTTGCTGATGCACTTCTTGGGGTGCCATTTCTTCTGTTATGCCGCCATTTTGCTGTTGTCCTGTGCTTTGCACACTTTCGCCATTTGCTGTTGTAACCGTTGTAGCTGTCGTGGCTGTCGTTTGTTGTGGGGTAATATTGTTTGCCGCTATTATCCCGAGTGCTGTTAAAGTTTTCCCATATCCTACAATATCTCCTAGTATTCCAACATTACTTTTAATGTTAAAATTTCCTTTAATTGTTATATTTCTACGAGAATGTATATCACTTACATGTATAGAGGGATCTTCTACATTGTAATAGACTTTCCCATATTTTTCCATTAAAATCATTTTATGCAATGCAGTAAGTTGATGAGGTTTCAATTGAATATTTATTCCTTCAGGATTTTGTATAGAAGGATCTACAGATTGTATTTCTATATCATAAATATGTTCTCTCAATATATTATCATTATTTACATCTACATCCATATCCATATCCATTGAACAATATATTACTAAATATACTAATATACTAAATTTATCTTTATATGCGCATATCGCGGCTATTCATTCATCTTCCTTTCGACTATAAAAATAGTCATTAATCTCTCGAAGCATTTCTTTCGGACATTGTGGTGTAGGTACAATAAGACCATTTTCATCGGTTGTTATATGTTCATCTGGATTATAATTATAATCAATCAGAATTTTCCAGCGAGTATTATAGTTTCTATTGATTTTGCTTCCATGGTAATAATGGCGAATAATTCCTGGTACATATCCAACCCGTAATCTTTTTACATTTTTTTCATATTCTAAAACGGAAGTTTTATATGCCTCTGTTTCACCGCGATTTACAGTTTCAATACCTTTTCCCAGAAAGCAGAGTGCCATATTAAAATCGCCGCTTCCGAGGATGCCATATTGATAGAGACCTCCAATTTTTTCATAGGCTTTACGTGTCATTGCCCAAGCGTATCCTGGATGAAAGTAATTTACGCCACCTTTTGTATACTTTAGTCCTTTGTTATATTGAAATCCGAAAGATTGAAATATTCGCATAGCATACTGTTCATGATCCATATCTACACAATGTGAGAAGAGTTGTACTATATCGCGAGAACCATTAAGAACTTTTAGTGCATTTTCTGCCCAAAATGGAGCATCAAATTCTACATCGGCATCAATCCATGCTACTGCTTTCCAGTCAGATGGAAGTAACTTCTTTATACCGAGATTTATCATATTTTCTTTATGCCAAAGAAGTGTTTTTGTTCTTAATTGTAAATGATTTTTATTGTTTTCTTCTGTAACATAATAAGGTTCATTATTGTATGCAAGTTCAACGATATATAATTCTATATTTTCTTCAAATTCCATTCTTGTAATAAACTCTTTTGCAAGTACAATGCGTCTTCTAAAATTGCAAGGATTTGATATAACCATAATTACATTTAATTTATCTTCAATAGGGTCATTATTAATAATAGCAGCTTTGACTTCATTTTCAAGTGTATGATGATTCACTTGAATGCCCTCTATAACGGTCATCTTGTAATAAACTCCTATTATTTTAACTTATATTATTATTGATTTATTTTTTACTATGTTAATATAATATACGTTAATATAAGTTCATGCCAATAGATCCATCTATTCATTCGAGACGGAATCCAAATGCTGCTACAATACAATATCACGTGAATCGTATAAATAACGCTTTGGTAGAATATGAAAATGCAGCTCGTACTCTTAATCATACAATAAGTTCTGATATACATAATTATAGTTCCCGTGAGCGAAATTTAATTATAAATGAGCAAACTGATATTGCTGCATCGAGATTAGGAGATTATCTGTATGAATATACATGGCGTGGAAGTAATGAAATGCAAGAAAACGCAAGAGAATTTGGAATGATATCATTTAGAAGACAGAGCCAACAAAATAGATTACCTAATTTTGAAATTGCTGATAATTGTGATTTTATCAAGAAATATAAAAAAGATGAAATATACAAGCATAAATACAATGATTTTATAGAAAAAGAAAGTGATATATGCATATTAAATATACCGAAATTAGAATATAAAAATGGTAGTGAAACTAATTGGAAACAAAATATGAATTGTACAATATGTAATAATGAAAAATATAATCCAATTTTTAATAAAGGATTCCGTGCATTATGTAAAGAATGTTTAATTAGTAATTTTGATAAAGTTAAAGGATATAAAAAACAAACTTACGATTTTATAGATGATAGTGATTAATCTTAAATTTACTTAAAGCTATTTTACTTTATATTATCTAATGTTAGATAACAATGAGCGATGCTGAAATGAAATATGCTTATGAACAATTGATTAAAAAAAGAGAATATGCTCTTGAATATCGTAAAAAATATGTAAAAGAAAATAGAGAAAAAGTTAATAAACAACAAAGAGAAAGATATGCTAAAAAAAAATTAGAAAATATGGAGATTAAAGAAGACCAAAAAACTGAAGAACCAAAAACTATTTAAGGATTATTTTCTTACTTATTGTTAGGAAACAATGAAAAAGAAGAAAAATCCCGATAAAGATTTGCCAAATTCTCATAGAACTATTAAATGTTCATTGAAGACTATTTTGCGTAATAAAGAAATCCAATCTACTATTAACGATTTAGTTATTAAATGTAATAATATTATTATTGAAACTTATCAATTTATTCGGTTATTTTGTCTTTACAAATATCATAATAAACAAGATATACCTGAATTAACTGAAAAGTTTATTTTATATTGCATTAAATGTTTAGGAATAAGAGATAATAGAGGAAAAAAGGCAGATAATGATAATTTATTAACCGAACTTAATCAATTTTATGAAAATGAATTCAAAAGTTTATTAGACCATAAAGACAAATATGAGCTTAAAAATATGTCATTTCTACTACCATATTTAGCTACACAAGTACATACATCTTTTCATAATAATCTAAAAGAACATTTTATTACAAGACTATTACGGTTTATAAATAAAACTACAACTGATTATGAAATTGGTTTAGATAAAGAACAAGTTAATAAAGAACGAACAAAACTTAAAAATGCATTATATGATAATACTGAATATCCTGAAAGATATAGAGAATGGTATGAATTATATAGAAAATATATATTACCTGAAAAATGGAATAAATCATTAGCATATGATGTTAAAGTTTATCCTTGTAAATATATTATTCATAGTATATACATGAATGAAGTATTAGAAAATAAAGAAATGAAACTATTTCAACCGATCAGTCTTCGTAATACTATAATTCCGCATTATATAACTATAGATACAGCAACATTAATTAGTTTATTTGGAGAAAAAGGAATGAAAGGAAAACTATTGAAAAATATTACAGAAAACCAATTTTATGTATGGAATAAATACTTTAATTTTGACTTAAAAATTTTCAGACAAAAGAATTATAAATTTAATTATACGATTCAAACAGATGGAGTAGGAGTATCTCTACTATTTGTTCATAAAGATTATACTGGAAACAGTTCATGTATAAATTGTAAAGTTAAAGATGATTATGATATTACATATTTATATGAATATACAAAAGAACAATTAGAAATACAAAAGAATAAAACAATTATAGGATGCGACCCAGGCAAATTTAATTTGGTTTATATGACTGATGGAAAAAATATATTAAGATATACTGCATTTCAAAGAAGAACTGAAAGTATGGCTAAAAGAAATGCTAAAATATTATATACTGAAAAACTTAAAAATAATATAATAGATAAAGAAACCCAACTATCTACATCAAATAGTAAAACAGTTAATTATAATAAATTCAAAGATTATTTGATTAAGAAAAATAAATTGAATACAGAATTGAGAGATTTCTATAATAAAGAAATATATAGAAAAATGAAATGGAGACAATTTGTTTATACGAAGAAAAGTGAAGATAGATTTTTGAATAAAATAGAAGAAACTTTTGGTAATAATATATCAATCGCTTATGGTGATTGGAGTAGAACTACACAGATGAAACATTTTATACCTACAAAAGGTATTGGTATGAGAAAATTAATAGCAAAAAGATATGAAACATATGCTATTAATGAATATAGAACATCAAAATTATGTAATTGTTGTCATAATGACCTTTCTTATTTCAAATTTAATAATAATAAAGTATTTAGGTATCTAATGTGTAATAAGTGTGTAAGCTCACAAAGCGAAAATAACACATTTATTACAAGAGACCTAAATTCTGCTTTAAACATTCGTAATTTAGCATTACAATGGATAGCAGAACAAACTCGTCCTTCAGCATTTAATCGTGTAGGAGGATTGACTACATAGAAAGTAGTCAATAAGTTGATTTTACGGTGGGTAAAGCCACAAACTAATGGAAAATTAATTCGCTAACTCGGCGTTTGAAATCTTCCTTGGTGTAATAGCTATGATATAATAGAAGTTTTTAAACGTACTTTAAAGAATAAACCAGTACTTACATTGGATTTATTATTGTCATCTTATGAGATACCTACAAAACCAGAATTACATGAACATATACATTATCCAAATAGATATATACCCCCGAGTTCAAAGATGTTTACTATGAAGTATTTTGTAAATTATATAATGGTTTTTCAAGAATCAGATTCTATACGTGAAGGAAATAGAATATATAATTGGTTTCAAGAAATATTATTTGATTATGGAAAAGATTATCCTGTAGATACAGAACAATATCCAAACGCAACTGATGAATTACGTGAAGAACTCTTTGTTGAATTTTTCAAAAAATTAATAGCATTTTGGTCGGGAAATCCCAAGATAATACATGGGAAAGAATATAGTATAAATTGCATACATAGTACTATTACAGGTGCATTACCACAATCGCATACATGTTTTTTTGCAATTGATTTGCCATTAAATATATCGAGTAAAGAAGATTTATATAGAAGATTAGTTATAGCTGTTTTAAATTCAGACCCTGGTATTGGTAATGCAGGTGGCCGTAGACCTAACCGTAGACGTGATACTAAGAAATAATTATATTATTTTATATTATATTTATAATGGCGTCAAGAAGCAGTGATGAAGAACTTGAAGAACAATTTATTCGTCTACAAATGGCGGAAATTGAGGCTGATGAAAATCGCCGCCGTATGCAGCAGCGTCCAGCGACAGCACCAGTAGCGCGTCCGGCAGCAGCAGTGCAGGCGGGTCCTGATGGTTTAACACCACAACTTACAAATGAAGAAAGATTAGCATGGGCAGAAGCAACACTTACTAGATATAATCAAACTCAATATCAAAGAACTTTTATATTAGGTAATACACGTGATGCGAGATTCAGATTAGAACGAGTATTAACAAATACACAGGATATAATATGTGCATATTTAATAATTGCTGATCAACCAGAAAACAGATTTCGGGATAATAGAGGGAGATTATCAATAAGAAATCCCGTAAGTGGTCGTGGTATTGAAGTAAATGCTACTAAATATAATCAATTGATGAGCATGTGTAATTTAAGAGCGGTTGGTACTTCTCGAGGAACACGCTCAAGACCCGGAAGTGCTGCAGCGACACCAGCAGCGACACCAACTCCGTCCAGAAGAGTTTCACCAGAAGAACGTCGTGAAGCAGCTGAAGCAGCTCGAGAGATTGTTCGTGAAGTTGGCGCTCCTATTGTAGCAGCCGCCGCTCCGATTGCAGCTGCTGCGGCTCCTCCCGTTGCTATTACTAACAATACACTTTTGGAACTATCTGCTTTATCATCAAGCGCTGGTAGAAGAGGATGGGCATCAGGTATATTAGGTACTAATATAAATCCAAGAATATTAATGACTAATGCTGAATATAGAAGGAGGTTGAATGTAGTACCACAAACAGTAATTAATTTTCGAACTAGAAATAATTTACCCGTAAATGAATCAGTAAATCCAGCAACTGCCGCACGTTTACTTGCAGAATTGAAGGCTCAGAGAAGAGATTTAACACTTATACAACAGTGTGCTTACTTTATATTAAGTGATTATAGAGTAAAACCAAGTACTGGAAATCTTGTAAGTGATAGAATGCGCAATATTTTATTAAGAAACTGTCTACTAAATGGAAATGAAATAAGAAATGAAACAAGATTCTGGGCTGCCATTGCTGCCCGTGCTTCCGACGACGTCGCCGCCCGTCTTGTCGCCAGCTCCACCGCTCCCCGCCTCAACCCCGGCCACCCCGCTAACGCTGCTCACGCTGCTCCAGGTTCTCATAGAGGAGTAAATGTGCCAAGAGATGAGCACCCCAGTGCAAATTTGCCACGATTAGCATCTTCGCGTCGTTCCACTCGAGATAATACAAATGATTCTCAAGATAGAAGACACAGAGAACATGAAGCTGATATTTTAAATAGTTGTAATGAAGTATTTGGTCATATTGCAGAAACAGAAGGATATTATCAAAAATTTGGTAAATTAATGTTACGTATATGTTCAAAGACAGTTATTCCAACCGTTTCAGAGTCAAGGACAAGACCAAATGGACCATGTCCATCGGTAATAGATTTTAGACGTAGATTAATTACTGCATATAATCCTATATTAATACAACATAGTCAAATAACAATTAAGAATATAGACCCAACGAATGTGCTTCCATTCATGTTTAATCAATGGATAAAACAACGTCCAGAAATGCGAAAGAACTTCTTTAAAAGATTAACGGGAGGATTTTATCTTATACAAAATCCATTATTTGGAGTCGGTGTTGATGCAGGAGGTGTAAGTCGTACATTATTAAATAATCTTGCTGAACAAATAAAAGACTTCTGTGCATTAGGATATCCAAAGAAAACTGGAGAAAATGAAAATAGAATATTTAAAGAAAGTGTAAAAGATAGTAATCGTTTTGTATTTAACCCTAAATTTAGACTTAATCATTTTGAGATGCAACTACCTCATGGATACACTGAACAAGATATGCGAACCAATGCACATTTAAGAGCCTTACGAGATGGGAATATAGAAAGAGGTAGAGATGAAAATCCTATACATATTGATGGTTTTGCAAAAATAAACCAAAGATTAGACTCCCAGTATCCAAATATAGAAGCACGCACTGTTGAACTATTTAGATTTATAGGAGCATACTATGCTTTCTGTATATTAAATGATATATGTATTGACATACCATTGAGTCGCACTATATTATATGGGTTATATAAAACTATAGGGGATTTAGATCAAAATAAAGTAATTACATATTATTTATTAGATAATGCATCTAAACCAGGTTTAGCAAGAACAATTATTAAACAAGGAGATAGTTATATGCAAACACCAGATGTTTATTTACCAACAAATGCAGAAGTAGCAGAGGCAGTGCAAAATGGAACAGATATTGAAGATACTGCTGGACTCGCGGGAATGTTTAATGATTTTGCAGAACAACATTATCATGGCGAAGAACCTTTTCATTTAATAGAGGAAGATAATAACAAACCTGTAACAGTTGAAAATTTAAGAGACTATATATTCCGTGTAGCTATGTATGAAAACTTTGGCGCAGCAGTTGAAGAAGATACACCTTTAATTAATCTAGCACAGGGATTTTATGAAGGCTTTAATATATTTGGTGTTAAAAAAACACTATCACAATTCTTAAGGTCTAAACCAATAATTGTTCTTGATAGATTACTGTCATCATATGAAATTCCTACAAGACCAGGAAGAAATATACAAATGAGGTATCCATCTGGATATCAACCGAATGAATCAGATATCAGAACTATGAAATATTTTATAAATTTTAAATTACGATACAATAGTAATAATGCGGCTGCAAGTAATATAATTAATTGGTTTCGTGAAATATTATTCAATTACGGAAGCGACTATCCAGTTGATACATCTATTTATGCTCATCCAACTGATGAAATAAGAACTGAATTATTCACAGAATTCTTTAAAAAATTAATAGCATTTTGGTCAGGAAATCCAAAAGTTATGTTTAATAAAAATTATATCATAAATCTTATAGATAATAGAGCAGCTGGTGCTTTACCAATGTCTCATACATGTTTCTTTACACTTGATTTACCGAGAAATATAACAAGCAAAGAAGATTTATATAGAAGATTAATTTTAGCTGTATTTAATTCTGGTGGTGAAATCGGTAATGCCGGTGGTGCTCGCGGTGCCAGCAGTGCCTCTACTAAAAAACGCCACCACCACAATACTAAATATGGCCATAAAAAAAATAAAACGAGCCATAAGAAAAATAAAAACTAAAAACTAAAATAATTTTACTTTGTTTTCTTGTTAGGTGCTTTCATTCTAATACGTTCACGAATTCCTTTTTTCAAAAATGGTGTTATCATCTTTAGTGTTACATGTATGTGCCATGTAGGATTTACAATTATAACTTCCTGTAAATCTGCTTTTATTTCTGAAATAAGACGAGCGAGACGAATAGCTGTTTTTACTTCCATAGCATGTTTAAGTTCAAATCCTTTAGAATTAAATACCCATTTCCATGGTTCATTTCCAATTTCTTCAAGCATTCCCCGAAAATGTGAAAGAATATTTTCGTGGTCATTATATTTTGTAGCTTCTGCAGGACAACTATAGAAAATGTGAATTCCATCTATTACTCGCATTTTTCTAAATGAATGACTAAAATTTCCATCAGTGTCATTCACACACACAGGGCATCGATAAGACAATGTAGAATCCATTTTTATTATTTAGTTATTGTTATAGTTATTATAGTTATTATAGTTATTATAGTTATTATTATAGTTATATTATGTGTTAAATGCTTAAATTTGGATTGTCGTTTAAATCTGGATTGTCGCTTAAATTTGGATTGTCGTTTAAATCTGGATTGTCAGTTGTCTATAAAGGTTTGCTTGGAATGCATACCATCCCATATGTTTTAGCGTAACGTTTGTAGCTACATAGATTTCGCCCCCTAATTGAGTCCATAGTTTACTAAATCCATAATCCTCTGATAAGAATCGTCTTGTTTCTTGGCATATATTTATTGGAAAGAAATCAAAGAACAATGAAGGATTTGCAGCAGAATATCCGTCTATATCGTTTTCATATTGTAATTCAGGATGTGCCGTTGCAATTCTTTCAAAGACATTACGTTGAACTAAAAGAAATCCAGTTGTTGCATATTTGCAAAGCATAAGTTCTGCTGGAACATGACCAGGTAATAAGTGAATTGATGTTTTTGTAATTAATTCTGTAGGACGCGTAATTTCTATAGGTGAACTGAATACTTTTTTCATAGTTTGTTCATTTAGCCATTTTTGAGCGTATCCCGAGCATACTATAGGTTTATCTGCGACGAGTAAAGTAAATACATCTTCCACTTTAAATTCGATATCACTATCTATAAAAAGGAGATGGGTCGCCGAAGAATCAGATAGAAAATGTGCAACAGCTGCATTTCTTGCGCGAGATATTAGACTATCAAATACAATTGGAAATAATATAGTCGAAATATTATGATCTTTTAGAGTCATTACGAGTTGCATAAGACTGAACATAAATTCCGTATTGCATGTGTGATTGTAACATATGACAGGTATAAATAATTTCATTGTATAGAAATACACTATAGGTCTTTAAGTAGTATTTTGTATATATAATATAGAGTAATTATGGAAAAAGAAAAAAAGCCGTCAACGTCGCTTTTCAATATAGATGATAATCTATTATTTAAAATTATTTATTCAGATACATTAACATTTGAAGAACGTATGCAATTAAGACTTGTGAGTAAAAGATTTATACCATTGATAGATAATTATTATTCTAGAGACGAAATTATTCAAAATCTATCATATAATAATTTATTACGTTTAAGAAAATTATTTAAACGTAAAACAAAACCCAAAAATATGTATTTAGATATGTATTTACAAAAAATAACAAATGAATTAAAAAGAATAGAAGATATAGCTACAGATTTTATGGGAAATAATTCAACTGGAAGAATAAATGAGTTAATAAAAAAAATCAAAGATAAAACAATAAATGTAGCTACTGCTGAATTAATTGATAAAAAATTAAATGATTATATAAATGAGAATTACGATTATTTTTATCCTGAAAATCAACTCGGACAAACAGCGCAAAGTACAAGAGATTTAAATGACATACGAAAAAAGCGCGCTATAATCGAGAGATTTATAAATAAAGAACGTTATTCAAATGAACAGACGAGTTCTGTAGGTAATTATAGAGACCTCGGTTTTGGAGGCATACAATATCAAAATCAATAGTAGCGGTGCCGTCGCCCGTACCGAAAAATAAAAATTGATTTAAGGAACTGCGATGTTAATTATATTAATGTTAGACTGACTGGTAAATGTCAGGGACTGGGGTGTCAGGGACGGCAACTGTAGAATTATATGATTTATGGTTTGATAATCCGCAATTATGGTTTTCTTCTTCAAAGAAGACATCGAATAAATATTTGGAGGACAATTTTGATAAATGGGTCGAACACTATTCTGACTGTGAAGCAACAATTAAAAATTATATTTCAATAATTATACTTTATGATCAGGTAACTCGCAATATAAACAAAAACAATAATGTGTATGATGCAAAAGCGCGATATTATGCAAATAAATTAAAAGATATTACTAATAATTATAACTATCTTTCATCTATTGAATGGTGTTTCGCAATGTTGCCGTATCGACATACGAAAAACGCGATTATTATACATACTGTAATCTCTGATACGTGGGAACGTATGAATAATTATTCAACAGATAAAGATGATATTGAAGTTTATAAGAAATTTATTAAAGCATCATATGAGAGATGTCCTACAGATAATGTAAGTTCAAATAAAGTTCTTGTTACTTCATATTATCCAAATACATTCAATAATGCATGGGATATTACTCTTGAAACAGAATTTACTGGTATACTTGAATATAATCCGAAAAATAGAGCAAAACTGGATTATACTTATAGAGATTATGACAAAATTACAAAATCTTTTTCCGATATACTTAATATTGAAAAACCAAGACATATTATTATATCACTCTCTGGTGGTGTAGATTCTATGATATCAAGCCTTATATTGCGACGTCTTAAACATAAATATGGATACACACTTGATGCAGTTCATATAAATTACGCAAATCGCGAAACATGTAAACAAGAAGAAATCATATTGCAAAAATGGTGCGCATATTTGGAAATACCACTGCATATTCGTGAAATATATGAAATTAATAGAGGAAAATGTATGAAATATGAATTACGCAATATCTATGAATCATACACTCGCGATGTGCGTTATAATACATATAAATACGTTTATAATAATATTATTAATACTTATAATACTGCAAATACTGCCAATAATGAGAATGCCGCCAATGCCGCCAATGCTGCCAATACTTACTCTGTTGGACGGATGAGTGGCAGTGGCAGTGATGGTGGAAGTAATAAAAGACGCAGTGTTGATAGTAACGGAAGTGGAAAGAGCGTTGGAAGTGTCCGAAGTGCTGGGAGTGCTGGGAGCGGTGGCAGAGGAGGTGGTATACTAGAGATGCCATTTGTGGTTCTTGGTCATAATTATGACGATGTTTGTGAAAATATACTTACAAATATTGCGCAACAATCAAAATATAATGTATTAACTGGAATGGAAAAAGTATATCCATGTGATAATATTAAATTTGTGCGACCGATGCTTGATATTAAGAAAAGTGAAATATATACGTTTTCACGTGAAAATAGTGTCCCTCATTTGCCAAATTCAACTCCTGCATGGAGTCAACGTGGAAAAATACGAGATATTGTTAAACCCGCGTTTGAGAGATGGCATTCTAATATCTTTACTGGTTTGCTTACACTTTCGGGTACATTAAAAGATTTATATGAAATGCTTGATATTCAAGTTGATAGAGCTGTGAAAGAAACTATCGAAGATAGTAGATTATCTGCATGGACAGTATCTATAAATGAAATGCCTGCGAAATATATATTCTGGCAAGCATATATACATAAAATCACTGGAGCGCAAATATCTCTAAAATCTGCAATGTTCTTGCAAAGCAAAATTGAAAAGTTTAAAGAAGACTTTACAACAAAAAATAAAAGAGAACCAATAAAAATGCCATTATCAAAAACTATTTTCATTGCTTTTAAATTTGTTAAAAAGAGTAATAATATTGTTGTGGCATTTATTTATTGAATATTAATTATTGATTATTAATTATTGATTATTAATTATTGATTATTGATTATTAATTTTTATTTTTTATTTTTTATTTTTTATTATTTTTATAATATCTAAATAATTTAGAAGATATATTATGGTTCAATCACGTACTCATAAGTCTCATAAGTCTCGTAAAACTCATAAATCTCGCAAAGGCGGTGATATGGCTAATACATTGGTAGACGGTGCAGCAACTTTTGGTCGTGTAACAACTATAATAAGTACTCTATTTTTTACATTAATCGGTTTTGCAATGATAGGATGCGGTATTTATATAGTAACTATGAAACGCGAAGGCTTTGATGGAACGGCTGCGGCTACACCTCCAGTTACACCTGTGGTTAGTGAGCCGTCTTCTACTACTACAACAACAACTACAACAACAGTATCAAATAATCCGCCACCCAAGGCACTTGGTTGGGGCTTAATAATTCTAGGAGTATTTATATTGATAGGTACATGGGTTTGGTTATATTTTGTATGGAATTATAAAGGTGTTGCAGCAGTTGCGGGAGTCGCAGAAGGTGTAAATATTATTGGTGATGGTATAGATAATTCATTTTAGATAAAGATAAAGATAAAGATAAATAAGATAAATAAAAAATGATTTTTATATTCTTTTGGTTTATCTTAATCTTAAAAGCATATAAAATACATGTGTTCCTCTTTTCCTGCATCGGGGACCGATAGAGTACTTGATATTGAATCTATAAGTGATAAATTTGACGCACATATTGCCAAGAAATTTCCAAAACCAAATGATGCTGACGTTATTAAATATGTTCCTATGATTGACAGTTTATTGAAAGGAGTATCTTTTGCAAGATTAAAAAAAATATATAGTTATAGTCACAAGAATTCATTTTTATATACTATATTTCTTATTATTTATCATAATGAACAAAAGTATAATGAAGAAGACCATCGAAAAATGAAAGATATATTGAAGATTAAGCCTGGAAGAAGTCATTCGGGTATTCTTTCTATTACTATATTTACTTCACCTGAACCGAGTTATATAAATGCATGTGGCGAAACTGTTAAACAATCATTCTCATGTGCATTTAATTGCAGTTATTGTCCAAATGAACCAGGACAACCGCGCAGTTATTTGAAGGGCGAACCAGGAGTATTGCGGGCCAATCGCGAAGAGTTTGATTGTGTGCGTCAGATGTATATTCGCATGGAAGCCCTTTATTTAACTGGACATGATATTGATAAACTTGAAATACTTGTTCTTGGTGGAACGTGGACGTCGTATCCTATTGAATATCGTGAAGAATACATTCGAGATATATATTATGCAGCAAATACATTTACTGACCATATTAAAAATGTTGTACTTGGTAATATTGAAAATAATAAATGGATTGCAGAAATAATAATACGTGACCGAGAGTCACTTGAATATGAAAAATATATAAATAAAAGCGCAACCTGTAAAGTTATTGGTCTAACTCTCGAGACTCGTCCAGATACAATAAACAGCGAAGAGATTATACGATTCAGAAGGTATGGATGCACACGTGTACAATTAGGAATACAACATCTTGATGATAGTATTCTAAATACTATAAATAGACGCTGTCCGACTGCTATTACAATTGCGGCTATTAAAATGCTAAAAAACTGTGGATATAAAATTGATGCCCATTTTATGCCAAATCTTCCAGGAAGTGATATAAAAAAAGACGAATATATGTTTGATAAATTATTGGGAGTCTATTCTAAGAAATATAAATATAACTATACATATCCTGCTACACGCGGGGATGGTAAGGATAGTGTGGCTTATGAGAAATGGGATTTGCGATATTGTGAATTTCAGGTAGATCAATGGAAGATATATCCTACAACTATTACACCTTTTACTGAAATTCAGAAATGGTATCATGAAGGTACATATATCCCTTATTCGAATGATGATTTGTTTAATCTTCTGTATAAAGTGAAATCAGTAATATTTCCATGGATACGTCTAAATAGATGTATTCGAGATATATGCGGCGATTATGTTGCACAAGAGGATTATCATTCAAATATGCGTCAATATATCCAAGAAGAAATGCAGAGTTCAGGAATATCGTGCCAATGTATTCGGTGTCGCGAAGTAAAAAACGGTATCGAATATAATGAAGATAATACAATTATAGTAGTACGTGAATATAATGCATCATTTGATACAGAATATTTCATAAGTTGCGAAACACCAGATAAAAAGACACTGTATGGTTTTACACGTTTGCGACTTGTTCGCAAAATAAATCAGATGCATAAGATATTCCCTGAATTAGAAGATGCCGCGCTTATTCGTGAACTTCATGTATATTCTGAAATGCGCCCTGTCAGTATTGATGGCGGCAGTAGCGTAACGTCTGCTTTAAAAAGTAATCAGCATCGCGGGATTGGTAAAAAACTCATGGCAAAAGCAGAAGAAATTGCGATTCAGTGTGGATATCCAAAAATAAGTGTAATATCTGGTCAAGGCGCAAAAGGATATTATGAAAAATTGGGATATAATAATAATGAAGGGAAAGGCGATTTTATGATTAAAAATCTTATAAAAAATAAAACTATATCACGGGCATAGCGAGGGTCGAACTCGCAATTTCCAGCTTAGAAGGCTGGCGGATTATCCAATTATCCTATATGCCCCCTTATTGCATGCAGTTAGATAATACTAACTATATATAGACAATATTCAAATCCTTATATCATTTTAGTTGAATGCACTTTTTGGGCGTCTACGAGATTTACCGCCTTTAGGAGGAGGACCATCAAGAGATACTTCTGCCTTTCCGAATGTTGGTTTACCAAGTGTTAACGTTGGGCGTTGGGCGGCTGCGCGCGAACCACGGGTGGCGGCGGTGGGCTGGGCGGGGGCATTGGAGGCGGAGGGTTTGGAGGCTGCGGTGATGGCGGTGGCGGCGG
>TBL_comb48_EPIDRAFT_1001024_pt1 | contig 21240 bp, 28 predicted proteins | sample TroBogEpilimnion_37_FD_10681 | JGI IMG/M metagenome (IMG submission 10681)
CAAAATTGTCCCGAATTTTTTAATAAACCGAAAAATGGCGCACAAAACCCCTGAACAAGTTGACATCGAAACCAAGGCGTTTATCCTAAAGACGTTTTGCTTTATCCTTGTCCTAGTAACAGTGCTGTTCTCATACAGCATTGTGTTCATTGAACAGCCACTTTTTACCGAAGCGCCTGCTGATAAGGCCATCCTAGCGATTTTATCCATGGCCATGGCTCAGATATTCACCGTGGTGAGTTTGGTTTTAACTGGTAAATCCAGTACTCCACCCCCACCGACCATGCCGATGAACCCTTGTTATGGGCCTCAGCCGATGCAAGGGGGCTATGCTCCAATGTCCTTTACGCCCAACCTGAACAACCCTATGGGTGGTTTTAGCATAGACCCTAGTAGCGCATGGACTCCTCCTCCACCCCCGTCTGGGCCACCAGTATTGGAGTCGGATGAGGAAAGAGAGAGAATGGCGCAAGCTAGGCATGAGGCGAAAAATGCTTGAGTTTTTTGCTAATATTTTTCTTTATATTGCCTATTGTGTACTAATTTTGGCTATTTTGGTACACGTTGTGTCCTATGTGTTACCGTTGGGTACATATAAATTTCCAGTACAGATTGTCAGTCTGATCTTAATTCTTTTAGGAGGTTACTATGTCGCAGATCATCACGGCTATGAAAGACGGGTTGCAGAAGATCAAGCAGAAATTATCCGACTTAATGATGAAGCTCGGGCAAAAGAAGCAGAACTGAACAAGAAGCTCTCAGGCGTAACCACTGCACTTGTAAAGGCGAGAAATGATGTTAAAACAAAGCAGTCTAGTATTAATTCTAGGATTGACTCTGGCGAGTTGCGCCTCCCCACCAGTTGTGCCGTTCAAACCGCCACAGATGCCACCTCTGCCAGTGGAAATACAGCCAATGCAGGCCAATCTGACCGACAGGTTATTAAAGATATTGTCGCCATCGCAACAGACGGAGACAACGCAATCCAATCCCTCAACGCCTGCATTGACACCTACAACAAAGTAATGGAGACGGTCAATGTTAAGCCCTGAGAAGCTCCATCAGCTTGGAATTGGTCCAGAGTGGGTAGACCCACTAAAGGAGACTTTTGATCGCTTTAAGATCAATTCTGTGGCTCAAGAGGCTCGTTTTATAGCCCAAGCATCCCATGAATCTAACCATTTCAGGGCTTTAGAGGAGAACTTGAACTATAGGGCTGAAACTCTCATGAAACTCTGGCCTAAGAGGTTTCCCACCATTGAGGAGGCTAACAAGTACGCCAGACAGCCAGAACGCATTGCTAACCACATCTATAGCAATCGTATGGGCAACCGAGATGAATCCTCTGGTGATGGGTTTCGGTTCAGGGGAGGTGGTCTTTTTCAGCTAACTGGACACGATAACTACTGGCACTGTGGCCAAGCCCTAGGCATTGACTTAGTGATGCAACCAGAATTGGTGAGACAACCAAGGGTAGCGGCTCTATCAGCAGGGTGGTTTTGGTCCACTCATGGTTGCAATCAACTAGCAGAAGCAGGTGATGACGTTGGGTTAACGAAGAAAATTAATGGCGGTACGATTGGGCTAGATGATAGAGTGGCACAGACTAAACACGCCCTACAAGTCCTTGCCTAGAGTGTTGGCTGTGGATAAAATAGCGGTAAATAGGAGGCATTCATGGCTCAAGTAATGACTTATAACAGTCTTGTAGATAACATTCAAGTCTATCTTGAGCGTACAGACGCCCAAACAATATCCTATATTCCCACTTTTATCATGTTGGCCGAACAGGTTTTGGCCAGCCAGATGAAGTTTTTGGGCAACTTGTACGTGGCCGAGAGCGCCATGGTTGCCAATACGCCGATCATTGCCAAGCCCACAGATTGGCACAAGACGGTGTCCTTTAACATCACGGTAAACGGTGCCTCACAGCCCGTATTACTCAGAAAATACGAATACTTAAAAGAATATACCCCGAATGCAACTACAGGCACTGGCGCACCACTTTATTATTGTGACTACGACTATTCGCATTGGTTTGTCTCACCCACGCCTGACCAAGCGTACTCTTTTGAGGTACTTTACTACCAAAGGGTTCAGCCGTTAGACGCATCAAACCAAACTAATTGGTACACCCAATACGCTCCACAGGCAATTCTCTTTGGATCTTTGCTCCAAGCCATGCCCTACCTTAAGAACGATCCTAGGGTAGCTATGTGGCAACAACAGTACGACTTGATCGTATCTACACTGACGACAGAAGACAAATTGCGTGTTGCTGACCGTCAAGCCATCGCGGTGGATTCATGACATACAGCACACCATTCACAGGTTCAGCAGGCAGTTTCACATCCCCTTTTACTGGGGATGTTGTACAACCAACAGACGTTTCCTATCTTAATTTATCGTTAACAACAAACACATATTTGTTGTGGCCAGTATCGTCAAATACGACGGGTACATATGCCGCGAGAATTATGGATGTGACGCCATCAACGACTGGTCTAGGGCTCTATATGCCCCCAGCAAACCAAGCGTCATTGGGGACTGATGCATTCATTCGGAACCTAGGTTCGAGCACCTTTAGTGTTTACGACAATAGCGGTGGAACCATCATCACGGTGACTGCTGGCCAGACGAAGTACATCTACTTGACTGCAAACACCAATGTAGCGGGTACATGGGCCAATATTGCCATGGGTGTGGGTACGTCTGCACCAGACGCTACAACGCTTGCAGGATACGGTTTAGAGGCTTTATCGAACACTTTAAATCAGACACATCCTGCCGCCTCTTTTAGTACGGGGTACACGTTTCAAGCATCAGATCGAGCACAAACCAAGATTTGGGCAAGTGGAGTGGGTGTATCTACTTTGCCTTTGGCATCTACTCTAGGAAACAACTGGTTTTTCTTATTCAAGAACAATGGTTCAGGGACAATGACGATCAGTACGTCTGGTTCTGACACTATTGATACAAACCCTAATAAGACATTCAACCCCAATGAATCGGCATTCATTGTCTGTGATGGAACACAATTTATAACAGTGGGTTATGGGGTATCCAATGTATATACATTTACTGCCAATACGTTGCCCGTTACCTCTGGTACTTACACATTAACTACAACTCAATCTTCAAGTATTATTCAAGAGATTGTTGGGACTTTAACTGGTAATGTGACCATAGTTTTCCCTCAAGTTGTAGCCTTGATTGTCATTAGTAACCAGACAACCCCTAATGGTCATACTGTGAGTATTACTACGGGAGCAGGCAACACTTATGTTATTCCCGCAGGTCAGCAAGTATCTGTTATTTGTGATGGAGCAAACTTCTATAACGCAAATACTACACAAGCAGGAACCACATCATTGTCTATTGTGGATGGTTCAGCGTCAGTGCCTGCAATTAACTTCTTGAATGAGAATACTACTGGTATTTTTAGACCAACTACTGGAGAGTTTGGTATTTCCATTCTGGGAACAAACAAATTTTTACTTGATGCCAATGGCATTAATTGTGGGACGTTCTAAATGACAATGCTCAAGACTTATGCGCTAGTCACTAAAGCGGGTATCCAACGAGATGGTACGCTCACGGATACCATGTTTTATAGAGATGGCCAGTGGGTCAGGTTTCAGCGTGGTCGTCCTAGAAAGATTCTGGGATACAAAGAAATTACTGCCTATTTAGCAGGTCCATCACGAGGAATCTATGTCAACCCCCAAAATGGATTCACGCAAGTATTCTCGGGTTATTCAGATGGTGTACAAGTTATTCCACTCAATAGTGTCGGCATTGGGTCTGGCATTACTGATTTTCTTATGTATAACTTTACTGCCAATCCTAATAATTTGTGGCAGTTTGATACTGTATTTGATACTACTGGTTCAGGCAATAATTTGTTGGTAGCGCACCCTGGGCAAAATCTATCGGCAATCGACAGCACCGTAAAGACAAGACCACTAGCAGGGCCAATTAATGGCTATATAAACGTCACAGGAACGATTGCATCTGGTAGCCCTACCATTACCCTATCTGCGCCTAATACGCTGATTGTGAAAGGTATGGCGGTTACTGGTACGGGTATACCTGCAAACACCTTTGTATCGTCAAACAATGGTGGAACCATCACCATGACGAGCAACGCTACATCTAGCACCACAGAAAGCTTGACTTTTACTGGTTACGAGTTAAGTGCTATTGGCGTATTCCAACAAACCATCAGTATTACAAGTTCAAGCACTACAGCAACGATTGTTGCCCCATTAACTAACGAATTTATCATTGGCGCAGGACAGACCGTAACTGGGACTGGCATCCAAGCAGGGACAACCGTTAGTGCCGTAGTTGGTACAACAATTACTTTGTCACTGCCTGCAACCGCAACCAATTCGTCTGTATACGCCACATTTGACAACAATATCTCTGTTTCTGGAGGTATTGTGGCACTCAACCCCTATCTATTTGTCTATGGCGATAATGGACTGATTCAGAACTCAGGAGCAGGTAACGTCAATGATTGGGTTTCAGCGACAGCCAACGCGAATAACGTAGCCCCATCTAAGATTGTCAAGGGTTTGCCAGTTCGAGGTGGTTCTAATGCTCCTGCGGGGCTATTTTGGAGCTTAGACAGCGTTATTCGTGTGTCTTATACCCCAACTACGGTCACCACTGGAACAACGTCTGTGAGCTTCTATTGGCGTTATGACGTCGTTACTAGTCAATCGTCTATCTTGTCTTCACAATGTGTGATTGAATATGACGGAATTTTTTATTGGATTGGCGTTGACAGATTTATGCTGTACAACGGTGTCGTTAAGGAAAACCCTAACGACATGAATCAAAACTACTTCTTTGACAACCTGAACTATGCACAGCGTCAAAAGGTATATGCTACAAAAGTGACGAGATATGGAGAAATTTGGTGGTTCTTCCCCAATGGTGAGAATGCAACAGAATGTAACGATGCGATCATATATAACGTGCGAGAGGCAAGTTGGTATGATGCAGGACAAGCCGTTGGTGCACAAAGATCAGCAGGTTACTTTTCTCAAGTATTCCATTACCCAATCAACTCCTCTTGGAACATCAATGCGGTCACCGATGGGGCTAATGCAGTCTCCATCACGACTGGGGGCAGTAGTTATACAAACGGTACATATGTCAACGTAAACCTCACTGGTGGCTCTGGAACAGGCGCACAAGCGATTGTCATTATTACTGGTGGTGCTGTAACTACTGTTTACATTACAAACCATGGTTATGGCTATGTTGTTGGAGATGTTTTATCTGCATCAACTGGTTCAGGTGCAGGTTACATAGGAACTACTGGTTCAGGATTCACTGCAACTGTTTTGAGCACACAAAGTTATACCTCTCTATTCCAACATGAAATTGGGACTGATGCAGTATTCGCTGGTAGTTCTTACGCTATTGAAAGTTACTTTGAGACCAATAACTTAGGATGGGTTGCAGGTGGTCCATCGCAGTTGACCCCAGTCGGCGATAACGTATGGTTCAGGCTAGAGCGTTTAGAGCCTGACTTCATCTTGAATGGAACGATGGATATGTTCATCACTGGACGGCCATTCGCACAATCACAAGATTTAACAACTGGTCCATACACCTTTGACTCTACTGTTAACAAGATTGACCTCAAAGAACAAAGACGCGAGATGCGTTTAAGGTTTGTTTCAAATGTAACTGGTGGCAACTATCAACTAGGTAAGCTTTTACTTGGTGGAGACACGGGAGACGTACGTGGCTACTAGTAATACAGTCTACATTAACACGACTCCTTTTATCTATGATCCTAGGGGTCATACGTTTGATTCGTGGGCATCTTTGATGTGTGAAGCTTTCGCCGCACAACAAATGGAGATACCTATTCACACGACAACTTGGCAAGGTTGGGCGGTAGGAATGATGTCAGTTGGTTTATTTAACAACGAAGGTATACCTGATCCATATCAGTTTGATAGTTGGGATCAGTGGGCAACTGCCGCTGTTAACGCATTTAATCCGAGAACATAATGGCGATCACACAAGATCAAGCAAACCAACTTGCCGCGGCATATCAGTCGGGAGACACCTCTGCTGTACAAAATCTTGTCAATAGCCTTGGTGTGACTGCAAGTGATGTAGCTACTTACTTCCCCACATTTGATGTTGCAAGTTCAGGTATTACTTTACCCACTCCAACACCTGCACCACTTTCAACTCCCACTCCCACACCAACCTATAGTACGGCCGCAGATGTTCTAAATGGGTTAAGTTCTGGTGCTTTAACACAAGCTACAGCCGCTCCTGCTCTACAACAAGTGGCAAGTGCAGGTTTACCTTCTGCGCCAGCAACTCCTGCTGTAGTTCAGCCACCTTTGTCAACTCCTACGCCGACTGCAACCACACCTGACCCTGCAAACATATTAAATGCTATAGCATCATCACCAACACTAGATCCTGCACAGATATTGAATACATATTCAAATATCATTAACCCACCTGCGCCTACATATACATCTACACCTGTTGTTACACCAACAACAACTGCGACACCAACACCATACTCAACTCCATTAGCGCCACCTACATTGAGTGACCCCAATCAAGATGTAAATTCTATTTACAACACGATTCAACTTGGACAAGCTAAATATGTGCCGTCAACATACCAAGCTCGCGGCCAAACAATCAATAATTCTTATTTGACTACTGCTGATGGAACTCAACTTCCAGTAAGAAGTGTTGAAAGTTTGGGTGGTAACGCATACGACGTACAGATTAATGATGCTGGCGGTATCTATCACATGATTGTTGGCATTGATGCAAATGGTAATGTTCAGCCAATACAAGATGCATCAAAACAAAACATCTACCAACCAGGGCAAGCTGGCGGCTTCATCACCAACTTAGCTCAAAATGTCACGCCTATTGCAGATATTGTTGCTGGACTCAGTGGAAACGGTGCATTCATTCCTGTAATTAATGCTGGTATAGGTTTAGCCGCAGGCCAAGATCCAGCAACTATTGCTAAGAATGCCGCATTGAGTGAAGCCGCAGTTTTGGCCGCACCCGTTGTTGGCAGTAAAGTTGGAAATATTGTAGAGAATGCATTACCAACAACTGTGTCCGATACACTTGCAAGCACTATCGGTGATGTTGCTAAAGGCGCGTCAAGCGCGTTGACTGCTGGTGAGATTACGTCACAAGGCAAAGCCGATCCTTTGACGTTGTTGACTGCTGGTGGAGTGAGTGCCGCTGTCCCTGCTATCGCCAAAGACATCCCAGGGTATTCCTCCCTCAACGCCAGTAGCCAAGCGGCCGTCAATAAAATTATTGGTGGTGTACTTGCTGGTGCAGATCCAACACAAACATTGGTAAATGCCGCAATTTCTGCTGGTACAAACGCCGCAAAAGCACAGCAGGCAAAGTCTTCAACTAATGTTGCATCGGCAGATGTTGTGCCCTCTTCGTTGCCAGGGATTGATACGGCCACCCAAGCAATCATTGACCAACTCGGAAATCAAAATACATCGAATTTGCCAAGCGCTACTTTGGCGTCAGCAAGTACTAATCCATCTGACACATTGGGATTGTTGCCAAAGACTCAGCAAGAAGATAATACAAGTACATCGTCAAATACATCTACAACGGAAAATACTGACACTGGTGGATTTACTGGTCAACAAGGTATTGACTACAACACACAATTAAATCTTTTAATCAATAATGGAATTGATCCAGATATTGCGGCGAGAATTGCAAATTCCGTAGTTACCTCTGGAACATCATCTAGTCAAGGAAACGATTCTTATACTGATGCAAATGGAGTAGTGCACCTTACTGTTACAGGCCCAGGCTACCAACCCGACACAATTCCAACTGGTTTAAATATAAACAATCAAAATGATGGAAATGATTCTTCAAGCATAGATATAAGTGTTGATCCTAAAACTGGCAACAAAACAGAAATTATTGATAATCCTATTGATCAAAATCAAATAACTGTCGTTACTGATCCAACTGGTAAAGTAATTAATCAAACTGTCAATCCAACAAATCCATCAGATACTTCGTCTTCAAAATCACCTTTAACTGCAAACCTTAATCCAGTTACTGTGGTTGGCCAAAAACCAACAGGAAATGTTGTTCCTGATAATACTGTAGCGTTGCCTGCAAACACTACTGCATCAACTTCGTTGGCACCAGTTACTGTGACTGGACAAAAGCCAACAAGTACAAATATTCCTGACAACACTGTAGCGTTGCCTACAAGTTCTACAACATCAACTTCATTATCTCCAGTGACTGTAGTTGGACAAAAACCCACAGAACTAAATCCTGTCACAGTAATTGGACAAAAACCAACTGACAATACACCAGATAATGTTTTACCACCCGTAACTGTCGTTGGCAAACAAGAACCTGATGTGGTGTTACCGCCTGTAACAGTTGTTGGCAAACAAGAGCCTGACGTAATTTTACCACCCGTTACAGTTGTTGGAAAAAAAGAACCTGATGTTGTTACGCCTACACCAACTCCATCAGTTACGCCAACACCGACTCCCACGCCGACGCCAACTCCAACAAGTACAACAGTAAAAACAACGACGCCAACTGCACAAACACCGACAACTACAGCAGGCACACAAATTCAAACCCCACAACCAATTTCAGGCCCAGGATATCCAGGTGCAAAGGCGCAATTCTTAAAATCAATGATGACTCAAAGTTCTTTCAAGAATCCCTTGGAAAAACTATTGCAACTTGCGGAGGGGCGTAAGGCTCCAGAACCAACTATGAATACACAAACACCAACTGAGCAGTCTAGCTACTACAACTACGGCCTCAAGCCAGCCAGTGTTGAGTCAGTTTTAGGCCAGAAAAAAGACACTGAGGAGCCAGTCCAAGCCTTCAAAAAAGGTGGATATGTAGCTCCTTTAAGCGTTTTGGGACCCATTCCACGCAAGGACGGGCGTCACGACTTTAGGCATGGCGCTCACGTAGCAGGCGAAGGCGACGGCCAAAGCGACGACATCCCTGCTATGCTGGCCGATGGTGAGTTCGTTTTCCCTGCTGATGTGGTCTCAGCCCTAGGAAACGGCTCCACAAAGGCTGGAACTGACAAGTTGTACAAAATGATGGAAGAAATACGTGCACGGGCCAGATCCACTAAAGTTGATGACCTGCCCCCACCTGCACTAAAATCACCACTTGATTACCTGAAAGGTAGGAAAAAATAATGGCAGATATCTTCGCAGGCACGGCACCAGCAAACGTCAATACAACGACGACTGCCTCAACATCTATTCCGACGGCATTTACCCAGTACCAAGACTACCTCAATAACCTTGCCTCTGCTGGCAATGCATCATTGGCAACACCCAATAATCAATTGGTTGCGCCATTGAGCAATTTACAAAATGCAGTTTATGGCACTCCCGAAGGGCAAGCCAACACATCTAGTCTATTGAATGCTGGACTTTCTCCCTTGACTGCTGGAGCGCAAACGGCGGCAACAGCGGCTCAAGGTGTTGGTACCGACCAAATCAATAACTTTTTGAATCCTTACATCACTGATGTTAACAAAAACTTAGAGACGGCAACCCAACAAAACATCAACCAAAGCATTTTGCCCTCATTGCAGGCACTAGGTGCAAGTACTGGACAAACGGGCTCCAGTAGGCTATTAAACGCTACTGGACAGACTTTAGGTGCCATCCAGCAGGGATTGGGTGCACAAGAGTCTACTAATCTAGCATCTGGCTATCAAAATGCAGTAAATAGCGCCCTACAAAACCAACAAAACTTGACTAGTGCCGCGGGTACTCAAGGCAATATTGGGCAAGCGCTAGAGTCCTCAACCATATCTGGACTCAATACTGCCGCCGCTCTAGGTGCTCAAAATCAAGCTCAAAACCAAGCCATCATCAATGCGCCATTGCAAAACGCGACAAGCGTTGCTGGTTTGTTGAAGGGATTCAATGTTCCAACAACTTCAACGACAAATTACACTGGACCTGCAAACGTCTATGGTCCTTCGCAGTTGTCTCAATTGCTGGCGGCTGGATCTTTAGCCAATAGTTTACCTGCTGGTACTTTGAGTGGATTATCTACAAACCTTGGAAGTTTGTATGACTCTATTACTGGAAACAATGGCACAAGTTCAGGTGGTGTTAGTCCAATAACTGCTGTAAGTCCAAACGGTCTTGGTAGTCCAATTCCAAACGTCACCACCCCAGGGCCAGGCCAACTTCTAGGCACCGATGGGAAGGTTTATAACGACCCAACCTATGGAACAAACACATCAATAATGTCTGCAAATGACCAATTCAATGCGGCATTACCTGCTGGATACTACAACATTGGTAATGGTCAAGCATATAACCCACAAACCAATGATACGTTAGATCAATCGACTTATCTGTCATCACTCACACCATAATTATGGATACAACTACACCTTATGATCCAATGTCTATCTATGGTCAGTCTGACCAGATGAGTGATCCATTGTCATTGACAACTAATGAGATGTTGAACCAGATGACGGGTGGTCCAACGCTTGGTCCCAATACAAACTTGACGCCTCCATCAATTGGAGCACTTCAGGTTGCAAACAGACTGGCCATCAACCCACCAGCCCCAAGCAGTCTCCCTCCCGCCATGAATTCAGGAGTTTCCTTAACCCCACCCGTGCCTCCTGAGAATCCATCCATGGGGATGCCCTCAATGCCTGCACCGCTGTCAATGCCAACCAATCCAGCCTTGGCCAACAGCATTGCAAACTCGCCTGCCTTGGCACCCGTGAGTGCACCTCTTGGTGGGGCTTTGCCTGAAGTGCCAACCGCACAACCACAGCAAGCTACCAGTACTTCTTATCACAATAGGGGCATGGACATTGCTGAACAAGCACAGCAAGAACTATTGGAGTCACTCGATCGTCGCAAGAATCCACAAAAAGATTCGTTCTTAGGGCTTGATCCTAAATGGTTAGCTGTTGCTCAAGGATTCTTGGCCCCCACAAGAACTGGATCATTTGGTGAGGCTTTGGGCAACGTTGCTGGGAACATTAACAAGATCAATGAGACAGAAAACGATCAAAAGCGTAAAGACTTGATGATGCGCATGGAATTGGGCAAAGCAATGTCCGATACCGAGACGAAAAAAGACATCCAGAAATTGGTGCCTCAATTGTATGGTGCTGATAACAAGTTGAATGTTCCTATTGCTAAACAATATGCGGCAATGACGGGTGACACTAAATTCTTGCAAACCGTACTTGCTGAAGAGGCGGCACAGAAACAAAAAGATCTTGTCAACAAAGTCTTTAAGGTTAACGAAGTCACCAATAAAAACGGTGAAAAAGTTACGCGATTCAGCATGGACAATAGTGCTTGGGAAAACGCTCTCAAGAATTCTCCAGATGCAATTAAGGTTCTTAAAGATCTTGGTGATACTCGCCAATCATTGCTTGATCAAGGCATGATGATGGATCAAACTGACCGAGAGAATCCATTCAAGTACTATTCAACAGTACCGAACCGCATAATTCAACAAGAGGCATTGAGTTTATCTAAACGATTTGAGCAAGGGATGTCTCAAAAAGAGATTGATAAGGCCGAAGAGCGTTTATCTAAACGTGCGCTAGACGTAATGCATCAACAAGAGGTATTGGCCGCACAGCGTGGTCAAACTGCAATTGCAGAGGGCCTCAAGATGTCTCAACAAGCTCTGAATGAAGAGAAGTTGGCTAGATTAAAAGAGACATTGACACCACAACAGATGAAGACTTATGAGAAGTTGATTATTCCAATTAAGACAGATCAAACCAAGTCTGAAAATTACAATCAAACCCTTGATAAATTAGAGCAATATGCTAAAGATGCACCAGATGGTCCTTTAGAGTACGCACAATATCAACTTAAGAGATATACCAACTCTAATGATCCAATGGTTAGTGCGATGAATAACTTAATTGGTGAAAAAGCCAAGGCAGTTACTGAGATACCTAAATTCAGTCAAAAGGGTACTGTGTACGATGAAATCTTACACGGCAAAATCATTGGAAACTTAGATGATGCAAGACTATCGCGTCAACAGAGACTTGATGCAATTAAACGTTTGCGCGAAGATAATGAAGCTCAAGCGAAAATGAATGAAAAAATCATTGACCATTGGAATGATACAAAAGAGTATGGCATTCCTAAAGGTGAAGATAAAAAACCTTCAACTGTAGATTTCAGTGCATTACCACCTAGGAGATAAAGATGGTCATGAACGTCAAAATGCCTGATGGCACGATCATTCAAAACGTGCCTGATAACTACAGTCAACAAGACTTGTTGGCGCAGTATCAGATGCGAAGTCAAGATGGTCAAACAGCACCCACTACAACGCAAGGAGGGGCCGCTGTAGGCGTTTATCCGCAGATGTCAGGGGTAAGGTCACAACAAGATCCAGAACGCGCTAAAGACATTCCTGCGGCGTTAGTTAAATCTGGTGTTGCTGGAGCACTCAGTCCATTGGCGGCCATTGCACAGTTCGCGGGTTATGACCAGCCAGCCGAGGTATTACAGAAGATGAAACAGTCTGCGGCCAATATGTCTTATCCCGTAGTGGCCAATATTGGATCGACTGCTGGAGAATTGCTCAACCCTGCACCGTATGCGGCGTTTAAGTACGCATCAAAATTACCCAGCGCTATTGGCAAGTCAGATCTAGCGCGGGCTGGTATTGCCAGTGGGGTTGCTGGTTTATTTACTCCAACCACTCCTACGACCAACACTGGTGACTTTGCTACACAAAAGGCCGAACAAGTGGGAGAGTCTGCATTGGTTGGCGGTGCATTGGGTAAAGTTGGCCAGATGATTATGAACCCCAATGTCTCGCCTGAGTTGCAAAAGCTCAAAGACATGGGTATGAAGTACTTCACTCCAGCGCAATTGTCTGGATCTGAAATACTCAAAAATTTAGAGAAGAAGTTGACCAGTTTGCCTATGGGTGGATCGTTCATTAGTGGAGCGATGAATACGGTGAATGCCGACTTGAATAAAGCTGTGGCCAACAAAGTAGTTGAGCCTCTTGGTTTTAAGATACCAGAAAATATCCCAGCAGGTGAAGAGACCAACAAGTACATATCCGAAAAGATAGCTGATGCCTATAAAGCAGTATCACAAAATGCAAATTTAATTCGAGACAATATTGATGTGGCTGGCAGAAATGTGGCTGGACGTCTTGAAGACATGATGCATGACCTCAAAACCACTGTAGTGCCTAGTGACGCACAGAGATTTGAGAGAAATGTTAGACAAGACTTGATTGAACCCATTAATAACGCACAAATTATTAGTGGTAAAACCTACCGTACTTACGAGAAAAAATTGGGTGAATATGCCGATGAGGCGTACAAAACCAATGACGACTTGGGTCGAGCATATGAAAATATGTTGATGACACTGCGCGAAGAATTAAAACATCAAAATCCAGCCGTCAGAAAATTGCTTGAACAGACAAACGAAGTGTTCAAAACAAACAAGATTCTTCAAGATGCATCAAGTCGCGCAGGCACAGAGGGTGGTATCTATACACCCCAAATACTTGAGCGCGCTGTCGAACGCAAAGCTGGCCAAGAGGCTACAGCAAAGGGTCAAGGTAAGCTCAAAGACGTCTCAAACGCCGCTATGTCGGTTATTGGACCGTCGGTCAGTGACAGCGGTACAGCAGGCCGTGCGGCCGTCTTAGACTTGATTAAAGGCTTGACCATGGAGGGTGGTGTAAACTATTTAGGCTCTGGTATTCCAATTGTGGCATCAGGACTTATGTACAATAAGCCAGCTATAAGGGCGGCTAATGTGTTGGCCACTGAGCGCCCACAATTCATGAAGACTGCACAACCTTACGTCTCTGGAGCACTATCGGCCTTAGGTGGTGCTGGTACGGCCAATGTACCCACAGAGCGTAAGTTAACCGAATAACTTCTAGCAGTTGCCTTGCAAAGAAGGTTTTGGGGGGTCTTAGTGCCCCCCTTTTTTTTAATAAAACTTCTTTTGTTTTTCGTCGAGCATTCGATCAAAGAGTTCTAGTTCTTCTCTGTTTCTAGGTACGTTGTTAAACGACAACTCTTTAGCGAAGTCTCGAATGAAGTAGTACCTATTGGCATCATCAAACGCCTTTTTTAGTTCATTGAGGAAGAGTGGAAGTATGCTGGGTTGCCAACCACTTCCCAACAACTCAGTGATGAGTTCATCTGATGTCATAGTGGACCGCGTTTCTCTCTGAGGGCCTTGGCCACTTCAGTGTTGAGAGATTCGACAAACTCAATACAAAGTTCACGTTCGCGGCGAGCAATGTCCATAGTCGCTGTGACAATCAACTTGTCGGCGAAGTCCAATAGCTCATCAAAGTCATAGCCCTCAGGATTGTCCATCTTTGATTGAAAAAAGACTTGTTTAATGTCGTTTTCTGACAAGTATTTATTTTGCATTGCGTGTTCTCCTTGCATTTTTACGGGGTTTGCTTGCTGTTTTAACAGTAGGCTTTTCAATCATTTCTCTCAATAAGTTATTAAAGTTATTGATTTCGATATCGTTAATTTCACATTCTTCTTTACAGCGATCAAGATAATCAATTAACGATTTGGCTTTATAAGCAATTGCCTCTTTTATAAAATCGAATTCATCATTTGCAATATCAATTTTTATTCTAGACATAAATTTTCCTAGTTAAACCAAAGATAAAACCCATGGAGAATTCCAATGGGGAAGAAGATTGCGCCTGCGACTAAAAAGCCCCAAGCGGCGTGGCCAAAGCAATAGAAGATGTGAGTCAACCATGCAAAAAAACATAAGAATCCACCAATTGCCCACATATATCACCTATGATTGTTTTTAGCTTGCCAGAAATTTAAGAGTGATTGAAACATCACCCAACCCTTTTTCATCTCTTCTTCGGACCATTCAATTATTTTTACAAGGCCAGGGTCTGTCACCGACACAAACACGTTTGCACAACGCGCGTTGGGTATGCCTAGCCCTACCCTATAGGCGCACAACTGCATTAACTGTTCGTCATAGGCATCCACGGTATTTGGGTCGCTAAACTCCTTAGTCTTGAAGTCAATCACAATCCCGTTTCCTGACTTTGAGTGAAGATCGACTTTGCCGCCAAACCCAAGCTCATGACAGAACGACTTCTCTGTTGACCACTCAGGCGTACCAAAGGCCCCTTGTACGGCTCCATCGACACCCGTCTGGTAGTTCATGAAGTCAGCTAAGTAGATTCCCTCATAGAACGACTCAAGTGCGCCGTGAATGGTGGTACCACGTTCGGCCGCCTTTTTGCCTTGTTCTTTAGAGTCTTTGACAATCCGCTCAATGAACCGCTCTTCGGTCTCGCCTTCGACCCTTGGTAGAGTCAGACAAGCCAACATCATTTGATTCTGTTTCCAAGCCTCCAGAGCGGGCCTAGCGGCGACGTTTAAGATGGTGGTAACCGAAGGTACCAGATCTAGTTTGCGCGCGTCTCTGAGCGTTGTAGGGCGTGGTTGTCCGTTTTTGGCCATGACGCTGTAGGCGGGGTTGCCTTGGCGGTCATACCAGTGTTGTGATTCTGATGCTCGTACAATCATTAAAATTCCTCTTTTATTTCTTTGTGACGTTGTTTATGACATGGTTGACAAAGCCACATAACTTCGAGAGGTTTGTCATAATTCTCGTGGTGAGCAACGGACTTCTCATTTCCGCAACGTATGCAGGGTCGTCGAACCAGAGTCCCACACCGTATGGCGAGAGATACGGCTGAATGTGCACGACTTCTCCTCTTGTCTTCTGCTCTCCATGCCCGTGTAACCTCGGTAGTCGCCTTGATGCGCTCTGGGATTTTTGCCCTCTCTCTGTCATAGGCTCTGATTTTCTCAATATTCTTATTCCTGTTGGCTGTGACATCATTTTTGTTGCACTCCTTACATTTGTTAACGTGACCGTCAGGCATTTTGGGATGTTTATAAAACTCCTCCAATGGCTTGACGGTTTTGCACTTAAAACACTCTTTAGAACGAACCATGTTGAACTCCTGTGCTGATAGTTCAACCATTATAGACCCGTTCTAATTAAAAGGTATATCATCAGCCATGTCTTCAAAGCCGCCTTGGGGTGTAGACATCCCTCTGGCCTGCCACTCAGGTGAATTGCCAATCTTCTCTTTGAGGTGCTTACTGAGTGACTCGAATACATCCATGTCGGGGTCAGAAATGGTGAACAGTTGCTGTTTGTTCACAGGCGAGGGTAAACCCTGCTGTCTAATTATTGTTGGTACGGGACTGAGGCCAGCTACGTTAGAGTAGTTCTTGCCGTTTTTGTTGGTGATAATTACATTTAACATACACCAAGCCCCTAGAACTGTTTTAAGGTCGAATCTAGACGCCTCTGCATCGGTCCAAGGCTTACCCCTCCACGACTGCAAGTCTTTCCTTAAATTGGCGTTTTCGGACCAACTGAGGGTGTATTGCTTGAATATGGACATTGGTTTTTTGTCGTCAGTCAGCATTGGTTTGCCGTCGGCGTCGTCACCGTGGAGTTCCCAGCCCAACATGATCTTGCGTTGGACCTTGACTTCACCCATGTACTCGGTGCGCTGTGAGCCCATGTCGATGATTCTCCAGCAACGTGCTAGGTGTAGCCCTGCTGGGACTGGCTTGAAATTTGACTCTGTGTTTTGTTCTACGATAAAGCTCATGATTTTTCCTTGAATATTTGCTTAAATTGCTCTGCTAGTTTTGTGTCGATTGCTCGAAGATTTTGTTCTGCCACCCAAAGGTCGTATTCGTGTGTTGTTTCCTGTTGTTGTTTCCACTCCTCATACTCTGTTGTTTCAAATAATGTTCTGTTGCTCATTTTGTACCTTGTATTTATACATCTCAAGACCATCAGACAACATATGCGTAGTGTAGGTGTGTTTACCCCAACGCTTGTTGGCCATCGCACAAACTGACCGCTGAAGGTCGTTTCTTTCAAATTGATCGTACGGTATGAAAGTCACAATGCCCTCTGGCAAATTTTGGACAAATGGGCGAATGTAATTTGACAGCGCCGCAGGTGGGTACTTACATGGCTTTCTTTGCTTTGTTTTGGCCTCAATTCTCAGTTCGCCAATGATTTCTCCATTGGGGTCTTCAATAGCGTACTTACAGTTGATTGAACTTAATATCTTGATTGCCTTGTCAAGTTCACGTTGAATGATGGCGTGCATTATGGTCTCCAATAAAAAAGGTCGAGGGCGATTACGATAAGCGCGATTAGATAAACTATGCGCGTGATTTTGTCAGTCAAGTCTTCGTTCATGAGCGCACCCATGTCATCAGAATTGATACAGTCAAAAGGACAACGAACGCATAGGCCACGTACCAGCCTGTTCGTCTTGGCGACCAATCATGTTCAATACCGATCATGACTGCTTGGATACGCTCTTCATCCCGATTGAGACTCGGAAGTGGAGGTGTATAGCAGGAACCAATCTTGATTCCCGTGCGAGTGGTGTAAAAGGCTTTTTCCAATGTGTTTCTCCTTGAACGTCAAATGACGCAAACGAATAGTATCACGCCTTTAATATTTAGTTAAATAATACTTGACTAAACATTGTGGTTGTTCTTAACTTAAAATTAAACTACAATCAACTTGCTGGCGAAACGGGTTAGCGCCGTGGGGTAAGCATTTGGAGAGAGTGTTGTTCGCCCTACCACTGCTTTATGTGAGCGCCAGCATCAACAAGTGTAGAGATTGTGTGGGTATGAAGTCGGTCAAGGGTGCGCTGAACGTCTAGAGTCTGGCCAGTAATCTAGCGTTAACACTTTCATCCCGATGCTCCACGCGGATCGCAACCGCAATCAGTCTCTACTCTTGTTGGTGTAGCGAAAGCTTGAGACTGGCAACCTGCGTTAATGTTCAAGGCAGGACACCAACAACTCACAAGGATATAAAGAATGAATTTAAAAGAATATTTCAAAGAAGAACCCATAGGTGCTATTGCTGAAATGGCAGAATACCTACAGGTTTCGGCAACGTGGTTGTCGTTGATTATTCACGGCCACAGAGTTCCAAGCCCTAAGCTCGCAGTTGCTATCGAAAAAGCAACACAAGGGTTAGTCAGTAGAAATGATTTGAGGCCAGATCTTTTTTTGGAGTAAAATTTTTTTGAACATGGCTAGGTTAGCTCCCGAAAAGACGACTCATTCCCGTCCTGCCATCGTTTTTTTGAGGAATGCAACCGATGAATGTAAGGTTATATGCACTACTATCAGTTTCACATTGGTGACTATAAGTCCCACACACACCATCTGTCCTTGATCGAGGACATAGCCTACCGTAGGCTTCTCGACCACTATTACCTCCACGAAGTACCCATCAAACAGCGGGAAATTGCCCGTCAGATAGGTATGCGTGACCATGAACAAGAGGTTTTGTCGGTATTAGACGAGTTTTTTCTGTCAACAGAAAATGGATACATTAGTCCTAGAGCAGATAAAGAAATAGAACACTTTCACTCAAAAGTTGAACAAGCAACTAGGGCAGGTAAAGCATCCGCAGAGCGAAGGCTCAACAGGCGCACAACAGATGTTGAACAGGAGTCCAACGCCCGTTCAACGGACGTTCAACCAACCAATAACCATAAACCAATAACCAATAACCATAAACCAAAGAGAGAGATAGCAACTGTCGTTGCTTGCCCACCCACTGTTGACCAACAAGTTTGGTCTGATTGGCTACAAATTCGAAAAGCCAAAAAACTCCCGATGACCGAAACTGCTTGGTCACAGATACAGAACGAGTTCCGCAAGTCCAACCTCACTGACCAACAAGGGGTTGAGTACTGTTGCCTGAGTAACTGGGCGTCCTTCAAGACTGCTTGGTACGAAAAGAATCAGCAAGAGCAAAACTCTGGTTTGACTAAAAACGCTCAAGCCAAGATGAAAGTCATGTCAGGTTTAACACGTGGATTAATGGGAGGCACAAATGTCACACTACTCGGAAAATGATTTTTGTTCTGATGACGACGGATTGGATTATGTCTTTGCCAAACTAGGTGCAATTTATGGCGCAACATTTACAAGACATTTTGACGGCATGAACCCAGACTTAATCAGGACGGTTTGGAAAGAACAAATCGGCAAGTTCTTGACTTATCGACCATCAATGGATTTTGCTATCCAACACCTTAACTCTGAGTTTATCCCCTCGGCGATTAAGTTCCGCGAATTGTGCAATGCTGGTCCAGCAATACCAACCAAGCAACTAAAGTTGGAGCACAAGCCAAAAGAATTTGATCAAGCCGAGTACGACAAAGCAAAAGCCGAAGGCTTGGAAAAGATGCAAGAGTTGAGAAAAATGTTCAAGGGGAGATTCTGATGCTAGAAAACCAAGACGATTCCAAGTTAATGTGCTCGGCCAATGCTTGCCCAAACCGATGGTCTGTGAACATGGGGAGGCCACTGTGCTCTGCCCATCAATGGGCTGACCCTGCCGATTGGGGCAAAGTGACTGCCAAACTCAACGGCATGAACTTGGCCAAACCCAACTACTACGAACCAAAGGACGAATTTTGAACTACTACCAAGCCCAAGAACTACTGACTGCTGTGAAACATGGACGACCCACAAGACTCATTGAAATCAACGTGGCGCTCTATCTCACTGGAGACTTATGTGGAGCACTATGCGAGGATGGCACTAATTGCGGGGGCGATAGACCATGCGAGATTCATGGTCCGCAAAATGGAAGCAGACGAAACGCGGCAATGGATTGGACTGGGCAAGTTGGTGGCGGCAAGAATCAAGGAGATCAAAGATGTTGATATGCGGGATTGACCCTGGCCTGACTGGGGCGTGGGGAATGATTGACATTCACGGCAAGTACTGGTCTTGCGGGGATATGCACAACGACGAACAAGGCGTTCTCGACACCCAAAAGATTTGGCATGAAATGAGCCAAGCACGCGACGGCCAAGACATCTTGGTTGTTGTAGAAAAGGTACATTCAATGCCAACCCAAGGTGTTGCGTCTACCTTCAAGTTTGGAATGGCCTACGGAGGGGCTTTATCGCTCGCACAGCGCTTTGAATCGATGTGGTTCATGGTACCCCCTCAAGTTTGGAAAAAACGGCTCAAAATCGATTCTGACAAGAAAGTGAGTTTGGCATTGGCGCGTGAATTATTCCCCAGTGCGCCATTGTCGAGGGTAAAAGATGGGGGTCGGGCCGAGGCGTTATTAATTGCTGAATACATGAGGAGAAAGCATTATGGATACCTATGAAGACGAAGAGTTCAAGCGCATTGAAAAGATGCAAACCCAAAAGTATGCAAAAGAAAAAATGTATGTAATGGCTGGGTGGTATACACCCAAAGATTTAAAAAAGTTAATACAAGACTTTGAGGAGCGCAAAGATGACTAAAGAAGAAATCATAGACATGGCTGAACAAGCAGGATTCATGTTTACAGAGCATGGTTCACCAATCGGTTTTACCCATTCAATGTTAAAAGATTTTGCCAAACTGGTGGCAGAAAAAGAACGTATCGCGTGTGCAAACATTGCAGATGCATATGTCGATGGATTAGAACGAAATTATTCAGAAATTATTGCAGAAAAAATCATAGCAAGGGGGAAAGAATGACTAAAGAAGAACTATTTGATATTGCAGATCAAATATTAACCATGCCATACAAAAAAGATGATGTATTGTATTTGGCAAATTATTTGATGGAAAACGGCAGACAAATGATGTTGAAAAACGCAGAGTTACAAATCGAAGTGGCAATACTAAAAGAACGTGAAGAATGTGCAAAGATTGCTGACTCATATGCAGATGGGTTAGAGCGTAATTACTCTGAAATCATTGCGGACAAAATCCGAGCAAGGGACAAGAATGACTAAAGAAGAAATCATAGAGATAGCTAAGAAGGCTGGATGGTCTGGTATTTATACGCAATGGGCAGAGCCAACAGGTGAAGCAGATTGGTCGCCTTATAAAGTTAGCCTGACTGTACCTGTGACGATAGAACAGATTGAAGCCTTTGCCAAACTGGTAACAGAAAAAGCAATTGAAGAAGCACACCATATCATTTATAAAAGTTGCATCAATCAACCACATTGGAAAAGATCAGCGATGCGTTATTTAAAACGCAATGCGCCAATGTTGCATCACCAAGCAGTAAACGAATTCAACGAACATCCTGATGGAAGGGGACA
>TBL_comb48_EPIDRAFT_1001033_pt1 | contig 21060 bp, 26 predicted proteins | sample TroBogEpilimnion_37_FD_10681 | JGI IMG/M metagenome (IMG submission 10681)
CTTTCTCATGGTGTATTCCTTATTTTATTGTTAATAGGATTTGCAAATTACAATAATAATATTAATTTGCGAATACGCCACCTAATCTTCTATCTCCCTCCATACACAAAATTCCATCATAACTCAATAACTGGTAGTGATAAAAATTCAGATTTAGGTATTTCTTTACAACGTACTGATTTAGAAATTAATCAAAAATCGTCAGAATTAGATCCAGGGCTTATGCAGGAAGAACAAGGGATAAAAGCACTTGGAGATGGATATTTTATTTTTCAACTTGACGAAGAATAATCTTATGACTCTTTTAGTTTTAATGAAGGATCAATGCTGTAAAAACAAGACCCAAAAATTTTATCCATAGGGGCTACGATTACTTGCTCCTTACCAAAGATTCTTGCCGGAATCGTAATTTCTAGCGCATGTAACATCATCCTCTTAAAAGGCAGTCCGCCATATTTTATATCACCTAGAATTGGAAATCCTAATTGTTTGCTATGATACCTTAATTGGTGCATTCGGCCGGTTAGGGGGGTATATTTCATTATAGCACTATCGTTGTTGTTTGCTAATAGTTGATATATGGTTTTTGCAAATTTTCCATCTTCAGTTTCTTTCACTATTTCCTGAACTCCGGATTTTTCTTTACCAATATAACTTTCAATACTTCCTTCTTTCGGAATAAAAGATACATCGCCTGTTAATATGGCTATGTAAGTTTTTTGGATTTGTTTTTCTCTAAAAGCTTCCCCAAGTAAAATGGCACTATTTAGATTTTTAGCTATAATAAAAACCCCGCTCGTATATTTATCTAACCTGTGAACTAATTTATACTGACTTTTTTCAGTTTTATTCAAATATTGCAAAGCATGGTCGATACTAATAGTTATTTTGCTTCCGCCTTGTGCTGCAATACCATGTGGTTTGTTAATGGCAATAAATTGATCGCACGAAAAGATAAGATATTCATTAAGAATTTTATCAGCTAGCGAGATGGCTGCAGGAGAAAAAAAAGTTTTTTGAGGAATTATAAGATTTTCATTTATAAGATAATTAGCAATATTTACTACATCACCTTTGTTAATTCTAGTATGTGCTTTTACTTTTTTACCATTTACTTTGATTTGCCCTTTTCGTAAATTTTTTTCCACAACTCCTTGAGTTAAATAGGTAAATTTTTGCCTTAGAAATCTATCTAACCTTGTTTCTATAATGTTTTCAACTCGCAATTCTATCATTTTAATTTACAGCTAGATATTTAGCCCATAACAGGGTAGAAAGGAGTATTACAGCGCCTATTTGATGAAGTAACGCAAGTGTAATCGGTACTAAATAAATTAGAGTAAAAATACCCAGCATGACTTGAAATATAAGAGCTATAATTAAATAAATTAGTACTTTAGATAACAGTAAGTTTTGTATTTTAAAACCAATAAAACAAGTAATTAAAATAGCTAGTGTAACAATATAAGCTAGTATCCTATGGATAAACTGCACAAATACTGGATCATAAAAGCTATTTGAACCAAATGTTCCGAAAGTAATTTCATTTGGTATAATTGAGTCTCCCATGAGCGGAAATTGATTATAAACAAGACCGGCATCAAGTCCTGCAACAAAAGCGCCAAAAGTTATTTGAATAAATAATAATATTAAACAAATATTTAACCAGTTGTTAATTGGTATTAAAATGGTTTTTGCGCCGATAGATATTTTAAAAAAAGACTGTTCCATTAATTGCCAGAATAATAGAGCATATAAGGCAATTGCCAGTAACAAATGGATTGCTAACCTAAAGTGGCTTACACAAGGAGCAGATATAAGACCGCTTTTTACCATATACCACCCAGCAATCCCTTGGCTAATCAGCAGAATTAACCCTATAAGATATATATAAATTTTTGCGCTGCTAATGGTTTTATTAAATAAAAAATACATCAAAGGGATGATGTATAATATACCGGTAATGCGTCCGGCAATTCGGTGAATAAATTCAAGCCAGAAAATGGATTTAAATTCTGCTAAATTCATGCTGCTATTTACCTTGATATATTCGGGAGTCTGCTTGTATTTATCGAACTCGCTTATCCATGATGCTTCAGTTAAAGGAGGAAGGATTCCCGTTACGGGTTTCCATTCTGTAATAGACAAGCCGGAATTAGTTAAACGAGTTAGCCCGCCAATAAAAATCATACAAATAATTGCACCGCACATTACTCTTAACCACAGAGTTAGGTAGTAATTTTGGTTGGTATTTAAATCTTTCATCTTATAGCTAATATAAACTAATAAGCAAGGTAGCTAGCATAACAATTAATAAAGATATTACCATAAAAATTGCAGTTTGCTGGTTATGCAAAATAGACAGTTTCTTTATTAATTGCTCTTCTAAAACATCTAAACGCCAATTTTCTTTTGGTGATTCAGGTGGATTATCTTTTTTCCAGTAATGATATAAATAAGCAAAACCATAACCAATTATTTCAAGAATATTGAGGCTGGTGCTCTCTTTTCGTGTTATATTTAAGCTTATAACGATAATTATAGAAACGCCATAAATAGCTAGTTGTTTCAGCACTTCATAAGAATAGTTATTTATTTCATATAGCGGATAAAAAATATTACTAACTGGCGTAAATACCCATAAAAATCCTGTAACAAAGCAAGCTAAGCTTATAAAAATAAGGCTAAATTTATTGTAAATATTCATCTCTAAAGGAATGACTTTCTTATGATTTATAACTTCTTTCCACGGAAAAGAAATTATAGTAAACACACCGGAGAGTAATATTGCTATATAAAAGAAATTCCCAGAAAATAGGTGAGATAATCCTGCTTTATTGTAAAAACTTAAACTAAAAGGAATATTGGTCATTAATGAGATTCCAATGCTTGCCGATATTAATAGGATAGTATTTTTAAATTTCCCCAGTTCTAAGCAAAGGGTAATTCCTTTCCTATCCCGAAGGGTAGCACAAACAACGCTAAGTAGGCATTTGTAAATAATATGGATAAATAAATAACACGTTACCCCAATAAGAGCTGATTTGTTCCCAGAGCTAATGCCAATTGCCATCATTCCCATGGCAACTATTGATAAATAACATAGTAGAGCAAATATATTGTCTTCAAAAATTGCTTTAAATCCGGAATATAGGATCATAGTTAGCCCTATATATTTCAAGGGTTCAAATCCATAAAATACTTTGATTAACAACATTAACCCCAGCTTGGTAGTAAAATTGATTAAATATAAAAATCCAGAAGCAGAAGCTGCTTTATAATAATTAACCATCCAGCCGGAAAATGGAAAGGCTGCAATGTTAATTACCATAGCTGTAAACATTACATAAAGTATGGCATGCGAATATTCCGGATTTTCCATTAGATTAGTAACCAAAATAATTTCGGAAGAATTGCTTGTAGACATAATATGAGCAATGCCAATTAGGATCATATTACTGGTTACTAGGTGAGTTAAAAAATATTTTTTTGCATAGTTAATTGATATAAAACCTGTTTTATTCCCACTGAATATAATCATCGAGGACATAACCATCATTATTTCAAGGCCGGCAAACATTGAAATAAAATCTTGAGCCAAAAGGCTAATAAATACAGCAGCGCCATAAGCACAACCTATTATTAATTCATTATATTTTTTTTGACCAAGAGCGTAAGAATTAGCAGTTAATAATACTAGCAAAAATGCCGCCCCAATTAATTTATTAAAATCGTCGAATTCCCAAATTAATTTTAAATTATATAACTCAAAAGAGTATCTACCTTGACCCAAGAATAACCCTATAGAGCTAATAATAGGACTAACAAGTGCAACAAATTTAAATAATGTGCTATGCCTATTAATTACTAGTAATAGCAATATAAAAAACATCATTATGGTTGCTGGGTGAAAAAACATTTTTATATATTCCTATTTTACATAAAAGTTAGAAAAATATTGATGATTTGCTGAATAAAAAAGAAACAAATAACAAAAATTATACATAAAACCAGACTAATAAACATAAAAATAGGAACGGTTTTTTCTGTATTATTATTTTTTATCTTTACCGGTTCGTATATAAAACCTAATACCTTAAGCATATAAAACGCTGAAAATAAGCTGCTAACTGCAATAACTATCATTACCAATAAGTTTTGTTGATTAGCTGCTGCTACCATAATATAAAATTTACTGATAAATCCTGCAAATGGTGGGATACCTATCAAAGAGAGAGTAGCTATAAGGAAAATTGCACTAGTTTTGGGCATGGTTTTGTTTACTCCCGTAAGATCATTTATATAATAAGTTTTATGTAAGCTATAAAAATTACCAGCAGAATAAAATAGACAAATTTTACTAAATGAATGGGAAATCATATGGATAAGTGCTGCCGCTAAGCCTTTGGGAGTAAATAAGAAAGCGCTAATTAGAGCAATGCTTAACTGGTTAATAGTAGAATATGCCAATATCATTTTAATTTCATTGCATTTTAATGCCTGGAGTGAACTGTATAATATGGTTATAGCCGGTAGAATTACCAGCCAGTTATAATCGCTGAATAAATATTGTAGGTAGTCGAGTCCAAACACATAAAAAAGAACTTTATATATACAAAACAAACCGGTTTTAACTACAACCACAGCATGGAGTAGGGCGCTGACAGGGTAGGATGCAACCATAGCAGCAGGTAACCAACCGTGTAATGGATAAAGCGCTGCTTTACTTATGCCAAATATAAAAAAGAGTAATAGCAAAACAGCAGCTGAGTCTGAAAAATAATCTTTTATGAACCCGCCTCCAATAAATGTGCCAGTACCTATTTTCGAATAAATAACTATTATTGCTGGTAGAAATAATATTATACCACTTAGCAATAGGATTTTTAGATATTTATTTAAACCGGCAAGCGTTTTTTTATCAAAGTGATGAACTATTAACGGAATTGTACATAACGTTAGTAATTCGTAAGCTATAAACATGGTAATTAAGTTTGCAGATAAAGCAACTATGCAACCTAGTAAAATACAACAATTAACAAAAAATAAATATTTACTGGAATTTGTAATGTGATTAATGGTTAAAAATTTTATTGTATATAGGAGAGCCGGAATCCAAAGTGCCGCAAGCATAGTTAGGAAAATGAGCCCAAGTGGTTCAAGGCTAAACGCTATAGAGTATTTACCGATATCTAATAAAGTGAATTTTATTACAGTGCCGTTTATAAATAAATCGTCAATTATTATCACGTTAAATAGAAAAAATATGCTGATGCTAAGCAGAAAAAAGCTTCTGATTTTGCTGTCTTCTTTTGTAAAAAAAGGTGCAACCAGGTTAATCATACCAAGAAGCATAGTAGAAATAATTAAAAAATTTAAAGGCATTGGGCTGGTCATTATTTACTCTCTTTTTATTCTTAACCTAACCTATGGTCATGGAAGTATGGTAACCAATCATTTCTGCTATTTCGTGCATATATAATAATGTGAAAACATGTATGGTTACAATAGCAAATAATCCTAGTAGATTTGTATCTATTTGGATTACCCCGTTTTCTTCTTTGGCAAAGAAAAGAGCTTTTGCAAGTTTAAGATGGTATAATATTCCGAAAACTGAAGCAATTACTACGATAATAAATTCTAACAACAAGCTTTGCTGAATTAAAAGCTCAAATATCTTAATTTTTATTATAAACATACTAGTTAGCGGTAAAGAAGCACTAAAAAGAAGGATTAAAGCTGCTAGGATTTTGAACCAATGTGAATCTTTTATGTGTTTTATTGAGTATATATCTAAATTGTTTGTTTTATTTTCAATATGGGCAAGTAGGGTAAATAAACCAATTTTATTAACACTATCAATAATCAGCAACTGAAATAACAAGGCTTTTGCTGGCCAAATTGATAAAAGAAGAAAAGCATAACCGATTTGCAGGGCTGTAGAATAAATAATAATTTTTTTAATATTTTTTGATTTTAAGGCTAAATAAGAGCAGATAATAAGGGTCGTAATTGCCATAGCCCGCAGCATTAAGGAAAATGGTATATAGATTAGATTAACTTCGATAGTAAAATACAAGAAGCGCATTATCATATATATTCCAAGTAGACTAGAGATAGCCGCGATATAAGTGAGAATAAATGGTGCAGTAGCAGAGTAAGATCTGATCATCCAAAAATGTAATGGGAAAAATGCCATCTTCAAGATTGCTCCGGTTAAGAAAAACACTATGGCAATTATTAACAGATGTAATTTTGTTGATCCTGCCACGCTTGATCCGTAATTCACTTGTAGAATATTAGAGATATCAGCAATATTGAGGCTACCGGTGATAGCAAAAAAGAAGCCAATAGATATTAGTATTAATGTTGCGCCAATTGTACCTAGTATAAGATAATCAAATGCTCCGATTAAAGCTTTTGCTTCTTTTCCTTTTGAAACTAAAACGTAAGTTGCTAGAGAGGAAATTTCAATAAATACATAAAAATTAAATAAATCATTAGTGCTAAGTACTCCAAGATATCCCGCATGAGCAAATAGGAGCAAGCTGTAGAACATATGGTGTTTTTTATTATCAATATATTTAGTAATTGTTTTATTAATAAGTTGTTTGCCAAAGAGTAAGAAAAATAATAAGACACCGTTTATGTATATTATTATCGGCTGATTTAGATAATCTAAACTATACTCTATACCAATCGGTGCTTGCCAATTACCGAAAGAATAGGATTGGAAATTGCCTGATGTAGATATTCCGTAAAGCGTAATTACTAGATTTGTTATAATAGCAATAGTAGCAATAAGCCAGGAAGTGAATTTATGGAAAGTTAAAGCACAAAACAACGCTGAAAAAAAAGGAATTAACACTTGTAATGCCGGGATATGATTAATTAAAGTCATTAATTATCCTCTTGCTGAGTTATTGCACTTTCCGAGATAGTGCCGTACTCTTTATATATTTTGTATATTAAAGCAAGTCCTACGGACATGGTAGAAAATCCAACTACAATAGCAGTTAGCATCAGTACATGCGGTAGGGGACTGGAGAAATTGTACGGGCAATTAACCAAATTCGAGCAAATATCAATTGGAAGAATAGCCCCGCTTACTTTACCAAGAGCTATGTAAAAAAGGAGAACTGAACTTTGAAATATTCCAAGGCCGATGATTTTACGTAAGTAATTATCGCTAGTTAGCATTATAAAAAGACCAGTAACAAGTACTAGTGCTGCAAAAAAGTAAATAATATTTTGCATGGTAGAGAACTAATCCTCCTTTAAAACTAAATAAATTAAACACATAATTGATGAAACGGTTAAACCGACTCCAATTTCAATAAAAAATATACCTATATGTTGACCGGTAAGAGGGTGATTTACCCAAGGAGTTTTAGCAATTGAATTATAATTTAAGTAATTATCATCAAACAAAAATGAAACAAGCCCTGTAGATGCATAAATTAGCACTCCAAATATCCCGCAAATAATGAGAGCTTTTTCTGAAAAAAATTCATGAGTTTTTTTACTGCCGTTGAGAAGGTCAAAAGCAATTATTCCTGAAGCAAAAATTACTCCCGCTTGGAATCCCCCTCCCGGAGAAACTTCCCCGTTTAACTGGATGTAAATAGCGTATAGAATCAGATAAGGGATTATAAATGAGACTACTGTTTTTAAAACGGAAAAATATTTCAGCATTATTCCCTCCTGCGTGCAAGTATCAAAACGACAGCAATGCCGGCAATTAGAATAACGCTAGTTTCGCCTAAAGTATCATAACCTCTGTAACTAGCAAGTATTGCTGCAACAATTGATGGTATGCCAATATCATTTTTTGTATTTTCTATATAGTATTTTGTCAAATGTGACTGTACTTCGGTGTTTTGTTGTCCGTATAAAGGCAAGTCGAAACTTGCAATAATTAATAAAACAATAAAAATTACACACAAGGTTAGCGCAAGAAATATTCTAGTTTTACTTACTAACTTATAATTCTCATCACCAATTATTTTTACCAGATTAAGCAAAACACACGTAGATAGACAAGCGCCAAGAGCGGTTTCTGTCATCGCTACGTCGGGTGCATCCATAAATAGATAACATATTGCAATTATCAAGCTAAAAGCTGACATTAATAGGATAGATTCAATTAAATTTTTAGATACTATTAATCTAAAGCAAATTCCTATTAATACGAAAGAACTGATGATAAGAAGTATAAGATTTAATTCCGGCTCTAGTATTGAAGGAATAGAAAAAAATGCAGTCACTCTATTCTCCCATCTTTATCTATTTTATAGAGGACAGAAGCCCTCGCTAGTGCGTGGGTAGACACGGGGTTTAACAGCAAAATTATTAGGGCTATTATTATTAGCTTAAAAGCTGAGCTGAAATCTGATTGCAGAAAGCTAAGCCCTACAAGGCAAAATGGTATGCCGCAGCACTCAGTTACACCGCTTGCATGAATCTTAGTATAAAAATCACGGAATCTTATTAAACCTACAATACCGGAAGCAATAAATCCCAAGCCTATAACTATAAGTATAAAACCAATATATACCATATTTATCTTCACACCAATAATTATGAATATCCGTAAAAACTACATTATTTTTTTTTCAAGAACAAGAACTCTATAATTTTTATATTATTTTTTTAATTTTATGCTTAGTGGCTGTCGACTAAAGAGCTATAAATATAACTATAGGTTAATTAATCAACTCTAGGAGGTTTTGATTGGAAAGAGGAAACATCTCTGAAAATTTTTTAATAAAGGCTGTTGGATTAGAAAATACCATAATTTCTGGGTATGCAAGTGTATTTAATATCGTTGATAGTCAGAACGATATAGTTCAAAAAGGAGCTTTCGAAGATACAAAGCCGGAAAATATTAAATTACTTTGGCAACATGATACTCTAAAACCAATTGGCATAATAAAGTCATTATATGAGGATGATTATGGGCTTAAAATTCAAGCTGAAATAAATAACAGAATTTTACTTGGTAAAGAGACTACCGAACTTGTAAGGCAAAAAGTAATAGATGGTTTGAGCATTGGTTTTTGTGCTAAGGATTTTGAATATGATAATCAGGGAGTTAGGTTGCTCAAGAAAGTAGATCTTATGGAGATAAGCGTCGTAACCTTTCCGGCAAATAGAAATGCTGGAATAATAAATGTTAAAAAACTAACTGAACATCCAATTAATCGTTCCCTAGAGAGAATTGAGAAATTATTAGAAAAGCTAGTTAATTTGGAATAGAGGAGAATATGGAACTTCAACATAAACAAATAGAAGCAATTGCCGATAATGTGCAAACTGTTTTAAATAATGAATTACAATCAATAAGCAAGTATAAGGAGCTTGAAAATAAATTTAATAATTTGCAGAATGCTATATTTAATCCTTTTAATATTTCTTCCTGTAGACCGGAAGAAGAAAAAGCTTTCGGTGACTATTTAAGAAAAGGTATAGTTTCAGAATTTGTTACTAAATCTTTAAGTACTACGACAGGTGAAGCCGGAGTGGTAATAGTTAATAATTTAAATAACAAAATAGTTAGTACGGTGAATGCAAAATCAGTTATGCGGCAACTAGCTTCGATTGAAACAATTTCTACTAGTGCTTTAGATTTTATAATTGAAGATGGTAAGTTTATTTCCGGTTGGATAGGAGAGGCTGAAGCAAGAGAAGTTACTGAGACTCCAAAACTTAAGAAAAAAACAATTGCTGTCCACGAGTTATATGCTCAGCCAAAGGCTACTCAGAAATTAATTGACGATTCAGCTATAGACATTAATTCATGGTTGGCAGAGAGGTTAGCAGATAGTTTTATCAAAGCTGAGAATGAGGCATTTATTACCGGAGATGGAAATAAGAAGCCATTTGGGATACTAACTAATGAAGACATTACAAGAATAGATACAGGTAATGCGGTAACGCCTGACATATTGCTTAAATTAATTAATGCTCTTGATGAAGAGCATATAGCTAATGCCAGTTTTTTGATGAATAGGTCAACACTTGCCTCGATCCAAGGCTTAAAAGATGAAACCGGCAGATTTATTTGGCAGCAATCTTTATCAGAACCTTTAAAACAAACTATTTTTGGTATTCCTGTTTTTTGTATTTCCCATATGCCAAATGTTGGAGAAAATAAGCTAGCAATAGCTATCGGTGATTTTAAAGTAGCTTATAAAATAGTAGATAGAGCAGGTGTTGGGATAATGCGAGACCCTTATACCGATAAGCCATTTATAAAATTTTATGCCGTAAAAAGGGTAGGGGGTGACGTAATTGTACCGTCTGCTTTAAAATTTGCCAAATTTTCCAGTTAAAACATTTTTTATGCAAAATAACGTCACTTATAAAATTTTATCAGTTGAAGAAAGAGAAGTATGGCCTCTTGAAGAAGTAAAAAATTATTTACGAGTTCCTCATAAAAACGACGATAAATTAATTGCTAACCTTATTAGCTCAGCAGTAATTACTGCTGAGCAGTTTTTAGCACTAAGTTTTTGTATAAAAAAAGTTACGTGTTTAATAGATAAAGCCCCTAATTATCTAAGGCTAAAACATATACCGGTTGCCTCAATAACAAAGGTTTTTCTTCTTAATGGGGAAGATAAAAAAGATATTACCGAAAATTTTGGCTACCTTGAGGACAACAAGCAGAAAATATTATTTAATCAGAAATATCTATCTCAGAAACTTGAAATAAGTTATGAAGCAGGTCTCGGGGATAAAATTCCCCAGCCTATCTTGCAAGGAGTTCTAACGCATATAGGTATGATGTATGATTTTGGCGAGAATTCAGCAAATATTTTGTCCGAAATAAAAAATATATACATGCCGTACCGGTCTCTTAAAATTTAAATATTTAGCTTTATATGACCAAGAATAAAAAAACATTCATAGCTAAATTAGCTCATAATATTAATTTTCTAGAAAATGTTGCGGACTCCCCTTCTGCTGATCCGGTCTGGCAGGAAAAATACAATTGTTTCGCGGAAATTATACCCCTTAGTGAATGTAAATATATGTCACTTGAGGGAATGAATTTCGGTAATTTAATTACTGAAGAGTATTATTTATTTAAAATCAGATATATGGATGGTTTATCCAAAGCTTTACGAATCTCTTTTCGTCGTAAATTATACTCGATTAAACGTATAATTAATATTGGCGAAAAAAACAGGTTTCTAAATATCATAGGTCTTGAAATTTTATAAGGAGGACAAATGTCATTAGATTTTATTCATATATTCCAGCTAAAGATCCTTCATACTCTGGAAACCTTGATTAGGGAACATGTAAATCAAGTATATATATCGGTCATAGAGGATGGTAATTATCCTTTTATTTCGATTAATCTCGTAAAGCTTGAAAATTATTCAAGGACCTCACAATTTATATATTTATTAGAATTTGAAATTTGTATTTTTGTAAGAGACCAGAATAAAAAGAGCTTGATTAATATCAGTAAACTAGTTGAGCAGCTTCTACTGCCAGATAAACTTAAAATTCCAAGTTACATAGTTGCGGGGATAAAACTAAATCAGCTTGTCTTTAGCGCGACCTTGTCCATAATAAGCTAACTATGTTCTATAAAACGATGATAAAAAGAGAATTAATGGAATGAGTTTTCATGAAGTTTTATTTCCATCATGCTGCGAGGTATTTTTAGTAGGTAGGTCGTTATTTTTTACTTCAAAAGTTATTTGTGCTTCCGGTAGAGAAATTAGAAACCTTGATCAGGAGTACCATAGAGGGCAATATTTTTTGAAAGATTGCTTTTTATCCAAAAATGAATTTTGGCTGTTTAACAATTTTTTTAAAGCAAGAAGAGGTAGCCGATTTGCTTTTCTATTAAGGGATATTGCTGATTTTACCGTTCAAAAGCAATCACTTGGTGTAAGTGATGGGATTAAGAAGGATTTTCAACTTTGTAAAATTTGTCAGGATGAGAAATACCCATATATCAGAAAAATTACTAAAATTAAAAGAGATAGCTTAAAATTATATGCAGGAGAAGATGAGATTCAGGAATACCAACTTAATGAAAACAACGGAATAGTGCTCCTTCCTGATGCATTGGTAAAAGATAGAACTTTATATGCTAGTTTTGAGTTCTACTTAGTTGTTAGGTTCTCCGAAGATAGTTTTGATTATCAACCAAAATCAGATGGAACTATAGAAATATTAAACCTTTCACTAATAGAGGTATTTGAATGAGAGGAAATAATCATAACTTTTCCACGAGGCATGACAAATTGGTAAATTCTAGATATGAGGTTAGTTTTACCTATTTATACGAAATATATTTATTCTCAGGAGCAGTTCTAAAATTAAATTCTTCAGGCCAAGAAATTGTAGCCAATAACGAAAAATTTTTACCATTTTCATCAATCATCTTAACCAAAGGGGAATTTAACGATTCTGCTGAAAACGTAATTAATTTAACAGGAATTTTTGAAATAAATGGTATTACCAGAAAAATGAATTTGGTAGGATGTAAAATAAAAATCTCCTATTATTATGATAAAGTTCTATTTCCATTAATAACTTATTTCATTACAGAATTTGTAAAAAATGATTTAGATTTTACTTTAAAATGTGAACCGGAAACAGTTAAATACAATCAGTCATTACTTCTGCTTTATAGCAAAACATGTCGAGCAAATTTGGGTGATAGTAAATGTGGCATCGATATTAGCAGGTATAGGAAGTCATACGGAATTCAATCTATCAAATCCCGCATTATTAGCGTCTCAGGTATGGAACTAAACAACGGATATTATAACTTGGGGAGTGCTCTATTTATTACTAAAACAGGGGAAAATATTAATTTCAGGATAATTGCTCATTATAATAACCAAATTACATTAGAGGAAGAAGTTTATGAGGATTTATTAAAACATAAAGAAGTGAGCTTAGGGCCAAGTTGTGATAAAAACTTTAGAACTTGTTGCAATAAGTTCAATAATGCAGTAAATTTCAGGGGAGAACCAACAATAACTGAACATAGTTTTTTTAAGAATAATGTGCGATAAACAAACGATAAGGTGTTTTTTTTCTGGCTTTTTTAGTGTTTTTAGATTTGTATATACTAAATCGGTGTTATCGAAACCTCGAGATATTGTTACTTATGTTTTCAAAGTTGAAGATTATATTGATATTGCTTATAAAAGCTTAAGAAATAACCATGAAAGAAACTAAAAAATTTTTTGATGCTAACGGTCTGAACAAGGGCTATAATAGTAAGGCATTATTTAGCAAGACGTCTAATTTAGCTGTAAGTAGCAGTAGCCAGTATAAACATATTATGCCGCCATTAGATGTCATGGCTGCATATGAAGAAATTAGTCCTGGGACTATAAAAAAAATTATTGAAATGGCGCAGAAAGAACAGAATTATCGCCATTCTATTGAACTACTTAATGTTGAAAAATACGATAGAGCAGTTAAATTTGGGAAGATATGCGGAGTTGCTTTAATAGGGATTATTGCCATGACAGTTCTCATTTTAGCATTCGGTGGGCATTATATGATCGCTTCTGTCTTTTTCTTGTCTGCTTTCGCTACGATTGGTGGTATATCTTTTTTTCAGTCTGATAAAAGATATAAAAATAAAGTTTTTCATAAAAATTTTGATCAAAGAAATAGAGTGCATAACCATAAGGCACGAAGCAATAATTAAGTAATATAAAATCGTTTTTAAAACGATAAAAATGGTCCTTTAGCATTTAAAATAATTATGGATAAAAAATTAGTTGCGTTGGTTGGAAGGCCAAATGTTGGGAAGTCTACTTTATTTAATAGGCTTAGTATTAGGAAAAAAGCAATAGTTCATGATCTTCCAGGGGTAACAAGAGACAGAAAATATGCAGATGCCAAGATTGGGCCGATGTTATTTAGGGTAGTTGATACCCCTGGTCTTGAAGAATCAGAAGAAGGGCAGTTAGAATATCGAATGATGCAACAAACTATGCAAGCCATAATCGATGCGGATCTAGTTTGTCTAATTGTTGATAACATATCTGGAGTAACACCTGCTGATAAATTTTTTGCTAATTTTATTAGAAAATATAGTAAAAATTATATAGTTATAGCTAATAAATCAGAAAAAAAATTTACTCATGATAAAGAATTTTATAGCTTAGGTTTTGGTGTACCAGTACCTATTTCTGCCGAACATGGTCAGGGTCTTGCTGATTTATATGAGGCAATTGCAGCTAAAATAGACACAGAAGATGTTGTAAAAATTTCTAATCCACAAACTTCTGATTCAGTCCAGATAGTTATAGTAGGTAGACCAAATGCCGGAAAATCAACATTTATTAATGCCATTTTGGGAGAAGAAAGGCTAATTACTGGCCCAGAAGCGGGTATTACTAGAGAATCGATAGAAATAGAGTGGAAGTATAAAAATCATAATTTAAAGCTTATAGATACAGCGGGTCTTAGGAAAAAAGCAAATGTTACTAAGAGCTTAGAAAAATTATCTACGGGTGATACTATAGGTAGTATCAAATTTGCCAATACTGTTATTTTAATGCTAGATGCTACAATTGCTTTAGAACAACAAGACTTATCTATTGCTAACTACGTAATTGAAGAGGGTAGAAGCCTAGTAATTGCAGTCAATAAATGGGATCTAATAACATTAAGGCGAAATTATGAAGAAGAATTTACCTATAAGCTAGAAAAATTTCTTCCTCAGGTAAAAGGCATTCCAGTGGTTTTCATTTCTGCGATAAATCAGCATAAAACGAATGAAGTATTAGATAGAGCTGTAGAAATGTATGATTTATGGAATAAAAAAATAACAACAAGTAAACTTAATGATTGGCTTGCGTTTGCTACTGAAACTCATCAATTACCTCTTCAGAAAAAATTGGGAAGAAGAGTTAGGCTTAAATATGTTACACAGATTAAAACACGTCCCCCGACTTTTAAATTCTTTTCGAATGATCCTGATAGTATTACCGAAGCTTATACTAAATATTTGCTCAATTCCTTGCGAGAGAATTTTTCCATGCCTGGTGTGCCGATAAGAATGTATTTTTCTAAAACTGATAATCCTTATAGTACAAAGAAATAACTACTTGGCTATTGCTTGTACTGTTGACAAGAGAAGCCTACGTGATAGCATTAAGCATTAGTAGAATGGTATTACTAAGAGCATTATGGCAAAAAAAATATTACTTACAAGATCTGAAGAAGATAATAATTATTTAAGGCATATTCTTGTTCCCAAGGGGTATACCTGTTTAGATTTAAGTTTAATTGAACATGTCAACCTACCTTTTAACATAACGGTCCTCGAAGATTTTACAGATATAATTGTTACAAGTAAAAGAGCTGCACACCTTCTGCCTGTTGATGAAGGTACAAAAAATGTATGGGTAGTAGGAGCGACCAGTGCAGAAATAGCTAGGCAAAAAGGTTATAATGTTCAATATGTTGCTTACTCGGCAACCGAACTTACAGACAAATTACCTCACAATATCTATAACCATGCTATTTATCTTTCCAGTAATATGATTAGCACCAGGATGCCGCATGGAATTAAAATGATAAATGTTTACAAAGTGAGATATAAAGATAATTTATCGGAGCGGGAGATTCAAATCCTAAAAAGTGGTGTGGATTATATTCCCCTATATTCAGAAAATTGCGCAAAAACCCTGATAAAATTAATATTAGTAAATGATTTATTGAAATATATAGAAAATTCAGTAATTATTGCTATAAGTTCGAAAGTAGAGAAGCTGCTAATGGATTATTTTAGACAAATTGTGACTTGCGATTATGCAGATCAAATCCTGGAAAAATTAGAGAATTATGACCTCAACAGAAAACAACAAAAAGAAAAAGTTTGAAAATGATGATCATTCAGCAGTAAATATAAAACCTAAACCCGCTCTGCAAAAAACTAATTTTAGAATAGCTGGTTTAGCTTTCCTTGTGGCTTTCGGATTAGTTCTGTATTTTGTTATTGCTTATAAAGAATTATGGCTTAGTACACTTGATCGTTTGAATCTATTCCCTTCCCACAAAAACCAACAGCAAGAAGCCAGGCATGATGAAACGGCAAAAGATATTAATGGTTGTTGTCTTGAGAATAGCGAAGAATTACCTCGATTTGCACCAGATTTGGATGAGGGAGAACCAGATGCGCTAAACGATACGGAGGATTTAAATCCGTATGATAATACAGCAGATACTGCTACTGATAACAGCCAAGAAATTGCTAATGCTAACCTGATTAATGACTTGAATGATTACCGAATTTATCTTGCCAATGTTAATGAGTTCCTGCAAAAATTTTATAAAGATCAATCGTATTCCGAGAATTTGGATATTATAATGCAGATTGAACTTCCAAAAGAATTTGAAGAACTAATGGTGTTGTGCAAACGTTATGATAGTATGTTAGCTCAGAATGTTCCGTCTTATGAGCAGGTTTTCTTATTTGATACAGATATTTTTAGTAAATTTTTAAAAATTAAAAAAGAAACTGATTTTTATAAGGAAAGGAAACAATTAAAAGCAAAAATTGAAAATAAAATTGGTTCGTTTATTGAGTATGCGTTCTCTATTGATTTGCAGCAGGAATTTTTGGAATAGTAACTAAGAATTGCCGCTTATAATAGGCGTATTTTTCGTATGCGTTATATCAACAATCAAGAAGTTATTCTTTGGGATATAAAATTATTTGAGTAAAAACATGATTAGATTTCTGATTTTATGTACGATTTTCTTCCTTCTTTATTTTGGTTTTAATACCATTAGTGAATTTGACTCAGCTGTTAATATATCAGTTTTAGATTATCAGATTCAAACAACCACCTTTACTTTAATTGCCGTCTTTTTAATTGCTCAGTTGTTATTAATGATAGGGCTAAAAACTATCTTTTCGATATTTGATTTACCTTTTATCATAAGCCGTAGCTGGCATAAGAGAAAGCTAAAAAAAATAAACGAGTGTTTATTAAAAATAATCTCAGAACTTATCATGGGTAATAAGGAGAAATCATTAGAGGTAGCAAATAAGCTTTTACCAGATTTGGGCGAAAACTGCATGGAGTTTTCAAATCTTGTTCTCGCAGAATCGTCAAGCAGTTTGGACGTGCAAATTCAAAGGCTTCGTAATTTAGTCGGTAAAAAGAATTATAGTATATATGCTGCAAAAAGGCTGGCACAAATCTTTTTTGATAATGGACGATATGCAGAATCAGAAGAATATGCCAATAAGGCATTCAATGAAAATGATACCCAGCCTTCCCTTATGATTATGCTAATTAGGATTTACGCAAAAACTGCGGCTTGGAACAAAATGATATTTGTTATTTCTAAATTACAAAGAGCCGACATGAAGTTATTGGAGCATTACTCAGAAGAAATATCAGGTTATTACTACTTAGCGTCTAGAGATGCTGTTTCTGCGGGTAATGATAATGAAGCAGTAAAATTTTTAGAATCGTCTTTAGAGCTTAAACCGGGCTATTTAGATGCATTAAATTTGTATACTGAATTAAACGTAAATATCAATAATTCTGCTTCGTTACTTAAAATACTGAAATCAGCTTTTATCAGCAATCCGTGTTTTGAAATTGCCCAGATGTATATCAAATGCTCAAGAAGTTCCGTAAATGCCATTTATGGGACTTTGGCTGGTCTTGTTAAACCGTCAGAAAATAATGCTTTGTTCCTCGCAATAGCTGCATATTTAGGTCTGTATGATAAAGTTGCGGAAATAAGAGAACCAAAGCTTCTTAACTATGAACCTAAAAGCTAAAATGGATTTTAGCTTCAGTTTTCCGAATATAATTCTAGATAAAAGGCAACATCTCTTATATGAGGGCTTGAAGAGATTAGCTGAGTCCATAAATAAAAGATCTTTTGTAGAAAATATTCTAGCCAAATTCAAAAATTCAAAAAGCCCTAAAGGCGTTTATCTTTATGGTGGTGTAGGGTGCGGAAAAACGATGCTTATGCAAATGTTTTTTGCAACGATTTTAGCTGGAAAAAAGTTTATTCATTTTCAAAATTTTATGCAGGAGCTACACTACAAAGTCCATAGTTTACAGTCAGCTAACGGAGATGATAAAACAGTTCAAAACCTTGCCCATGAAATTGCAAGTGGGGCCATAGTTTTGTGTATTGATGAATTTGAGATAAAGGATATTACGGATGCAATGCTTATAATGAGGTTATTTTCGTTTTTATCTCAAAACGGGGTTTTTATTTTTCTAACTACTAATGCAGCTCCCGATGATTTATATAAAGATGGTCTGCAGCGAGAATTATTTTTACCTTTTATTGAAAACATAAAGAAAAATTTTATGGTTTTGAATCTAGATAATGAAAAAGATTATCGTTTAGAGAAAGTAGCAAGTACCAGGAATAAAATACTTTTTCCTATTAATGAAGAAAATAATACTGCCTTTAATAGAATTAAGAATAGCTTATGTTCCAGTGAAGAGCTTTATCCAGGTAAATTTGCAGTGTTTGGCCGGGAAGTGATTTTTGCTAATACTCATCAAAACATTTTATTTACTAACTTTGATGAACTATTTATGCAGGATTTTGGTTATGCAGATTATGTAAAACTTTGTCAGAGATTTGGAATAATAGTACTCGAAGGTGTAAGGCGAGTTGCTGAAGACGAAACAAATATTATTATCCGAGTTATTAATTTTATTGATAATGCTTATTTCTATAAGGTGTTATTATTTGCTTTACTTGAAGCTGAGCCGTCTTTAATATATACCTCCGGTAAGAGATTAGCTGAATTTCAAAGGGCTGTTTCAAGGTTAAATGAGATGAATAGTAGTGATGAAAAATTGGAACAACCCTAAATTTATTACTTTTGAAGGGGGAGAGGGAAGTGGTAAGTCTACCCAGAGTAGGAAACTTTATGAGTATTTAGTTTTAAAAGGTATTAAGGTTATCCATACACGTGAGGTAGGCGGCACTAAGGAGGCTGAAGAAATTCGCACACTTCTGATTCATCAGCATTTGTATCATGTTTCTGAGTTAATGCTGGTTATGGCTGCTAGATATGAGCATATTAACAAGTTAATCGTACCCGCTTTGCGGGATGGATATACAGTTATTTGTGATAGATTTGTTGATTCTACTGCCTGTTATCAAGCAGGAGACAATCTTACAATAGAAGATATCTTTGACCTTCATAACAAATTAATGAGAGCAAGTGATGATCACAGAGTTGTTATGCCTGATGTTACATTTTTTATGGATCTAGAACCGCAAATCGGCATAAAAAGAAGCTTCCAAACGGGAGACGTAAATAAGTTTGAAGATAAAAATATGAATTTTCACCAAGCAGTTTACGAAAGGTTCAAACTTATTGCAAGTATGTATATAGACCGGATCAAGACAATCAATTGTAGGAACAAAGAAATAGAGAAGATTCACCAAGAAGTATTATCGCTAATTAACTAAATATAATAAGGAAGGCAAATAAATGTTAGAGCAAAAATTCCTGTTTATTTTTGCCTAAAAAGCTTATATATTAATCAACTATGGGTTACGTAATTTAAAAATACACTTCAAACATGGAATTTGACATAGATTCAGGAATTTTTATTGGGTTTTTAATAGCTACTATAATTCTAGGGCTTGCTTCTAGCCATGGTATTAGGAATATTAAAGAATATGCCGTAGGTAATAGAGATTTTAGTACCGCCACTATTTGTAGCTACATTGGTAGCTACTTGGGTTAGTGGAAGTTTTTTCTATAATATTATTTCTGAAGGTTACTCTAAAGGTCTTTATTCTATGTGGTCCGATATAGGAGATCCTATCTGTTTGTTACTTATTGGTATGATATTTGCTGTGCGTATGGGTGAGTTTTTAGGCAAATTATCAATAGCAGAAGCTATGGGTGATTTGTTTGGTCAAAAGGTAAGAATAATTACAGCAATTGCTGGCTTTATAGGCATAACAGGAAAAATAGCAATACAGCTAAAACTCGCTGGTCTATTATTTAGCTATGTACTTGATATTTCAAGCGGTTATGGTACTATTATTGCTGCATTTATAATAACTTTATATTCATCTTTAGGTGGGATAAAGTCGGTCACTTTTACAGATATAATACAGTTTTTGACTTTTATAGTTGTTATACCGGTTATAGCTTATGCTCTTTTGAACAGTATTGATAATACTAATATTATTATTAATACTTTAACTACTCATCCAGTATTTGATTACAAAGAAGTTTTTAATTTTTCTAACGCATTATCTTTGGATAAGTTATTTGTCTTTTTATATTTTATTACTCCAGCGTTTAATCCTGCAATTTTTCAAAGGATTGCTATGGCAAAGGATATCATACAAGTAAGAAAATCTTTTGTTATCTCTGCTGTTATTTGTTTTCTACTGTTACTTATACTTGATTGGATTACTATATTAACTTTGTCTATTAATCCGTTTCTTAATCCTGATGAAGTAGTAAAAGAAATTATTTTTAGCCAAGCTTATTTAGGTTTAAAAGGAATGGCCATTATAGGTATTATGGCAATGATTATGTCTACAGTTGATTCATTCATAAACTCTACTGCAGTTCTTGTAGTACATGATTTTTTAAAACCATTAAAAATAGAATTTAATCGAAATGAGCTATTATCTGCTCGTATTATATCAATTGTAATGGTCTCGTTTCATTATTGTTATCGCTACGACAAGGAAATTTTTTGACACTTATGATTATGACCTCTTCTCTATATATGCCAATAGTGACTGTTCCGTTTATTATGGCAATTTTTGGATTTAGAAGTAGTGGGAAATCAGTCATACTAGGGATGGTAGCTGGGCTTTCAACAGTTTTAGTATGGGATTATGTCCTGAAAATTAAAATTGCAAATTCCATCCCTTTTGCAATGTTATCAAATTTGGTAGTGCTTATGGGAAGTCATTATTTGCTTAGACAACCTGGAGGCTGGATTGGGATTAAGGATGAGAGCGGGCTAATTCAGGTTCGCAAAGAAAGAAGAAAAAGATTACAGCAGTTATGGTCGGATATTAAGTCCT
>TBL_comb48_EPIDRAFT_1001034_pt1 | contig 21050 bp, 24 predicted proteins | sample TroBogEpilimnion_37_FD_10681 | JGI IMG/M metagenome (IMG submission 10681)
GCGACGCTGGCCACGCTGGTCACGAACCTCAACGCCAACGTGTTCCTTGGAACGTTTGGCACTTGGGCGGTCGATCCCACGGGCACGCTGCTCCAGCTCACCGAGCCGGTTGGTGCCACCAACGTTTTGGACGTGTTCTTCCAGCAGAACTGAAGCAACTCACCGGGGGTCTGCGGGCTGTCCCGTGGACCCCCTCTAAACTATGTCCAGCTATTCAATGGCCTCGGGGTCGATGGCGCGTCAGGCGCATTCCGAGGAAGAGTCGGGCGAGGTGGAGTTCAATCCGCCTCAGGATTTGGACTCTGATCTCAAGGGCGATTCCGGTCAGGCGGAGTGCTCTTGGGAGCGCAAGCCGGATGGCAAGATTTGCATCACGGCGATCAACGGCGTGTCTATCGGGCCGGAGAAGCCCGAGCAGGCCGAGAAGGAGTCACCCGAGAAGGAGTCACCCGAGGAAGATGCAGGCGAACAGGGAGAGGAACCTTAATTATGGCAAACAACGGAACACCAACGACGGTGCAGAACCTCATTTCTGGGGTGTCTGCCTACACGCCGATTGCTGAAAGCGATCTCATCCGGTACACGATCATCCAGCTCAACAACGCGCTGGCAGGACTGGCGACCAACGCCGCTCCGACCACCCAGCAGATTGAGGATTCGGCCACGCAACTGGAGCAGCTCCAGAGCCCGAAGATGCTGAACGCAATCCTGCTTCAGTTGGTGCTCTCGCTCTTGGGCGGGGCCACTGGCCGGAGTCAGATCATCTATGGGTCCGGGGCACCGAATGGTGTCGCCTTTGGTACCATCGGCGACCTGTATGTGGACATCGCGGCGTTCGGACTCGCTTCGCGGTTTTACGTGAAGAATACCGGTCAGGGCACCAATACTGGCTGGACGAACTCGTAAACTCCCATGGCCACATGCTCCGCGCAGGCCATTCTGACTGACGGCATCGGCTTTCGCCAGCTGGTGCCGTACAGTGACAGCATGGCTGTGGCCCTGTACCAGCTCGCACTCATCGCCGGCACGTCGGAGACGGCCCAGCAAATCTTCGCCCGCGCCGGCCAGTTCCGCGCCCTGCAACCGCAGGATGCAACGGCAGTCGCCCTGCAACAGCTCTGTATCTGGTCCCCATGAGTTCTTCCTGCAACGCCCAGACCCTACTTACCGCCGCCTGCAAGGCGGGGTTCCGCGATCTAGTTCCCGAAGCGGACTCGATGGCGGTGATGAACCAGCTGTTGTGCGACATCAATGGTGGTGGAGGGGGTGGGTCAGGCGGCAGTGTTTCCCCGGCGCATATCACCGCAGGTCAGGGAACACTCTATTGCCATGCTGGAGCTTCCTCCGGTACCGGCAGAATCGCAGTTACCGCCAAGGTTGCAGGTGGCAATTTGAGGTTGGTGTATCCGGGGTATTACACGCCCGTAGGTGCTCCGGCGACATTTTTGAACCCGGTCAGGGTCAGGGCATCGCTTCAGAAGTCGGATGGTGCAGGGAATCCTACCGGGTCCGCTATTCCGGTCACTTTCGATCAGGTTTTGACCGGCGTGGTTCAGCCCGGAGGTTTTCTTACCAGTGACCCCTGCCCAATCGCTCTCGCAGCCGGTGAACTTTTCTTCGTCCTCACCTATACGGACAACTCGGCGCAGTATTACTCAAACAGGTATCTGACCGGAGTGTCCGGAGAACAGTGGGCGGCTGGGACGAATGCAACCCTGACGCTGGCGGGATTCGATACTGTGGTGAATTCTCAGGCAATCGACGTGTATGCGCCGGCCCTGATTCTTGCACCGGTTACGGAGTCCAACCGAACTGCGGTGATGGTCCTTGGTGACAGCATTGCCTACGGTGAGTACGCCAACTACACGCAGACGCGAGGTTTTGCCTCGACGGCAATCAGTCAGACCCGTCCGGTGGTGAATGTCGGTATCGGCGGAAGCACTGCCCAGAATTGGGCGGACCTTTCGATCTCTGGCAGCGCATATACCGTAATGCCGTTTGTGCGCGACGTGTTCATCGAGCCGGGATTCAATGACGTTTCCTTGGGTATTCCGGCAGCAACAATTTACGCGAATCTCGCAACCATTTACGGCTATTGCAGGGACATGGGCGCTCGGAGGGTTATCGGATGCACGATCACTTCGCACCCAACCTCAACCGACCTTTTTGCGACAACCGCCAATCAGACGGCAAGCGCCAACGAGGCCATCCGGCTTGCGCTGAACGTGCTCATAACCGGTTCAGCGTTGATTGACGGATACTTCGACCTGTCCGCAGCTTTGGCCTACTCCGGTAATGCCGCCCTGCGTCGTGTCAGCACGGCATCGCAGACCACTTCGGCGACAATTTTCTCTGGTATTGCCGGAGCCATCAGCAGTGCGGCGGCGGTGCATAGCGTGTCTGCGGACCAGACGTGGCTTGGCTCTGTGATTCAGGCCAACAGTTCTGCCGCCTTTATCCAGTCGGTCAAGAATGCCATTGAAGGCTGGATTGGGTTCACCAAGCCCCTGCCCGGCGGGCTGAACCCCGGCGATCCGTTCCTTATCACTGACCAGTGGACGGCGGATGGTGTTCATCCGTCCGGTTTTGCCACCGCATATGTCGTGAGCCAGTTCAACACCGCCGTCCTTTTCCCGTGAAATGAATCCTGATTTTCCACAGAACCTCACGTTCGATAACGTCACGCTGGTAAACGGCGTGACCATTTCTGGCACTGCGGCATTCTCGAACGCCGTAACGGTTGGGGGGACTCTCGGTGTCACTGGCGCTACCACGCTGAGCACTCTGGGAGTTTCCGGTGCAGCCACTCTTGGTTCTGCAACGGTCACGGGGGCTGCAACCGTTGGAACTACTCTCGGTGTCACTGGCGCTACCACGCTGAGCACTCTGGGAGTTTCCGGTGCAGCCACTCTTGGTTCTGCAACGGTCACGGGGGCTGCAACCGTTGGAACTACTCTCGGTGTCACTGGCGCTACCACGCTGAGCAATTCCCTGAGTGTCGGTCAATCTGCCACGATTGCCGGTCTGCTTGGAGTTACCGGCGCAGTCACGCTTACAAGCCCTTTGCTGTCGGTTGGAAATCCTTCAAACAATGGATATGCTCCAACCGTCCAGTACATGCTCGCCACTTCAGGCGGGGCAGTTTATGAGCTGGATTCTTATGGTGGAACAACCGGCTTCTACACGACCACTGCCGCAAATACACAGGCCACTCCGCAGGCGTGCACGACCAGCAACGAGAACCGGTGGCTTGCAGCATTTTACAACGGTACGGCCTACAAGATTGGCGGCGGAATCGAATTCATCCCGCTCAACACGCATACCAGCACTGACAGCGCGGTCTGGTGGAACATTGCCGGTACTGCTCCGGCGACGAATACACGTGTCAAGAACGTTGCCGGTTATGCGCTCGGAATGACGGTTTCGGATACGGCGGCAGCTATTCCAGTTGCAACCGCCGTCCTAGAAGTCGATTCGACCACCCGTGGCTTTCTGCCGCCGCGCATGACCACGACTCAGAAAAACGCAATCAGCTCGCCGGCAACCGGACTTGTGGTGTTCGACACCACGCTGGCAAAACTGTGCGTGTATGGTGGATCTGCGTGGCAGACCATCACTTCCGTCTAACCCACATGAGCCGCGAAGACCTGAAGGCCAACACCGTCAACGACCCGAAGTTCTGGCTGGGTCTGTTCTCGTTCCTCATCATGTACGCGAGCACGCTGATCTACCTTGGCCGGCTGGAGGAGCAGCTGAAGAATCTTGAGGGTGTCCGCGACCGGGTGATCCGCACGGAGACACGCGTGGACAATCTGGATACGCGGGTGCATACTATCGAGGCTTCAACCGGCATCGGTTCCAACCGTGAGCTGTACCGAACCAAACCGTAATTTATGGCCAAAAACAAAGTCAAAACACAGACCACCACCGCGCCTGATCCGAGACAGCTTCCGCCGTCCGTGCCCATCGGTCAGGGCAAGTACATGGATGCTGCGGTCAAGTCGAAGACCACCACCCGGAGGATCCTGTCGTGAAAACTATCTTCGCGCTCTCCGCCGTCCTGCTTCTCGCCGGCTGCGGCATGCTCACCAATCCGGTCGTCACGCAGGTTCCGGTCATCAACCCGGCCTCCACGAACGGCTCCGTCGTCACGAACATTCCGCCGCAGACGGTTTCGCTGGCGATCACCAACGATGTCATCACGTACATCACCAACACGCCGCCGCCGCAGGTCATCACGCATACCGTGATCCAGCCGGCCTCGACGAACTACCTGAGCGTCACGAACTATGTGCCGAATCCAACCCTCCTGAGCGCCTTGGACACTGCCAAGACGGTCAACCAGAGCGTCAATGTCACACCCACGTCCGCGCCGATAAACATGGCGCTCACGGCGCTCGCCGGTCTGGCTACGCTGGCTGCCGGTTACATGACCAACAAGGCGAACAAGACGGGCACGGCGCTTACCACGGCGCAGAGCGTTTCCAGCACCATCATCGGTGCCATCGATAAGCTCGCACCTGAAATTGCCAACGTGGTCAAGCCAGCGGTTCAGGCTGCCGGCATCAAGGCTGGTGTTGCCGATGACATCCATGCGGCGGTTCAGGCTGCCACTACGTAGAGACCCTGAAACTAATCAGCCCCGGCCTCTTGCGAGACCGGGGCTTTTTCGTCCTCCGGGGTTTTCGGCACCAACGCCTGACGTGTGGGCGCTGAATTCCGAGCGTATGCCCTCTGTGCCTGTCCCACTCCCGGCTTAGGGATTCATGTGGTCCCACTTCATCTCTGGCGTGTGGCTTCGCAACCACTCAACCGGATTGTCCCGGTCCGGGATTTCAACCAGTTCGTAGTCCTGAAACTTGGGACGCCTTGAGCATTCGATTTCCAGTGCTGCCTTAAACTGGTCCGGCTGGTGATCGAACAGGCATAGCAAACCGAATTTTCCATTCATGCTTTTGAATGCAAGCTGGTTCCGTCTTGGTCCGCAGAATACCGATTGCGGGTCAGGCAGCTGGGATACTTCTTTCAGGGTCATAATCAGCCTCCCACCCCCGGCGCATTCTCAATCGCCGCCATCGCCGCCGCGAACCCTCCGCCGCCGTTGGATTCCTTTCGCGGAGCACGCCGGCCCTCGCCATCGCCCTTGTTGCCGACTTCGGGGTCGCTGATTTCGTAGCCCTTCAGCTTCTCCTCAAGACCGGCGATCTTCTCCTGAAGCGCCGCGTTGCGGATGAGCAGGACCGGTGTCGCCGCCGCCCGTGCCGCCACGTCCGCCTTGGCGTTGCCCCAGAACTGGAGTGCCTCTTTCTGGGTGTTGAACTTCGGGACACCTTTGCCGAACAGGGCCACATCGGTCAGCACCTTGACCGCATCCATGCCGGCCTTCTCCTTCTCGTCGGTGGGCGACCAGATTTCAGGGAACCTATCGGAATAGGACTTGAACCGCGTGTCGTAGATACCCTGACCTACTGCCTGCAACTCCTCCGTCTCACGGGCCTTGGCCTGCTGATGCTCGGTGCCCTTGTTGCGCCACGTCTCCAGCGCCTCCTGTTTCTTGGCTTCCATGCCACGCAGCCGGGAACGGGATTCCAGAACGGCGGGGGCCGCATCGGGACCGAATAGCTCGCGGGCTTTCTTGTTGGCCTGAATCGTGTTCGCGATACTAATTATGGTCCTGAAATCTTCTGCCGTGGTCTTCCGAGGAACCCCATCCACTTCCACCTCCTGATCTACTAATTCATTTTCCAAATCCTTCCACGCTTTCGTGAATGGCTGGACGTGCTCCCGGTCGAAATCCGGTGACTTCTCGTAACCGACGATGCGTAGGTTCTCCTCCGCAGCCTCACGACCCTTGCGTTCGTTTTCTAGGTCGGCTTTCCACTTGGCTTCCAACTCCGGGGAAGCGGGACGCGCCTCCAGCGCCTTGATCTTGGCATCGCGCTCGGCGAGCTGCGCCTCGGTCTGCTCCAGCTTCGTCTTCGTGGTCTGGAACGCATCACGGAGCCGGTGGGGAGCCTTGTCCCATGACAGTTTCTCCTCGGCAGCTGTCTTGACCGGAGCCTTGGTGGCGTCCGTCTTGGCAGTGGGTGGCGGAGTGACCGGTGCCTTCTTCTTCGGGATGAACTTGGCAATTCCAAGATCGTCGGCCTCTTCCTCGGCGGCGGGAGACTTGGCCTCAACCTTCTTTTCCGGTTCCGGTGTTTCCGGTGTCTCGGTTTCTTCCACCTCCGGGACTGAAGGCTTCTCCCCAGGTTCAACGCGGGTGAGTTCTTTTGTCTCCATGTCCCCGATCATTTTGTCGAGGAAGGAGTGGTCTGGCTGTTGGATTTCGCGTGAGGGGTCCGCGACGGCTGATGCGCCCTCAATTTCTTCTGGCATGATAGGTGACTGTTATTGTGGTTTTCGGACGGGAACGGGGCCGCTGCGGACCGTGGTATCGGTCAGCGGTTCATCGAGCGGGTTGCGCTTCGGGGGTTCGGGCGGGAGGGTGAACTTGGCGATGCGCTGCAACAGTTCCGCCGCACCCTGCCGCTTGGCGTTCAGGGCGATGGCGGTTCCGCCGTCAACCGCAGAACCGAGGTCGATGCAATATTGCGTGAACACGGCCTGCAACGCCTCTTCGGCGATGGCGTTCTGGAAGGTTGAGGTGAACCATTTGCGGTTGTCGCCACGGTTTAGGTAAAGGTCTTGGGGGGTCATGCTTCGTTGATTGATTGGACAGATTCAATTTCAACTTTCATCTGGTCCGAAGCGTACTTGAGAGCCGATTTCAGACTGCGTGTGCTGAAAGTTTTTTGAAGAACATGATCGCTCCCAATCTCCCAATGGTAAATTCGAATCAAATCAGGGAAATAGACGCGCTCCAAAATAACTCGCGTAGATTTGAACTCCACGAACCTTTTCAGCTTTTTCGTCTTCTTGGGCTTAATCTTTATCGGATTCTTCAGCTTCTTTTTAGCCATAAATCATCACTCCTTCGCCGTCGCAGCCGCCGCCTGCTTCGCGCTCCCGCGCTTGATCTGGATGTCCGCCGCCGTCTTGGCCGCGTCCAGAGCCACGTCAACCTTGTGCTCGGTGTGCTGCTGCTGCATGTCCTGCAACTGCTGGGACGTGTCCAGCGCGTGCTGCTGCTGGCGGTGCTGCTGGGTCATCTGGAACTCCACGGCCTGATTCTGGAGCGAGAGCTGATGCGACTGCGCCTTCTGCTGCATCTGCTGCTGCGCCTTCGCCGCCTCAATGGCCACCTTCGGGTCTTGCTGTGGCTGCTGCGCCTTCATGGCCTGCTGCGTGCGCTGGATGAGCGCCTTCAGCTCGTTGTTGATTTGGGCCATGTGATCCTTGGCCTGTTTCGACCATTGGACGGAAGACTCATCACCTGCGATGAACTGCAACTCCTGTTCGATTGTCGTTGAGATGAAGGCATAGCCATCCAGCGTCTTCATGTCGGTCATCTGGCCCGCATTCATTGCCATCACGGCGGCTTGGACCACCTCGGCCAGCGTTGCCATCAAGGTCGCCGTGTATTGCTTGTGGTCAACGGAGGTGGTTAGAGGGACGGAAATCTTCTGCATCAGTGTGCCCCAAGCCAGACGGGCCACTTCAATCGACCATGATGCTGACACCTCTGCATCTGGCATCATGGAATCCGCGAGACCGGGATTGTCAGAGTAAATCGCAAAAGCCAGCTTTGAAATATACCGCTGAACCTCTGGTCCAAGCTGGGGAGCCAGTCCACGAAGCTCTCCGATCATCGTCATCTCAATGGCCTTGTTGCCACCGCCGATGGACCGCTGTGCCTTGATGATCCACGCATCCGGGTTCTTCCAAATGGCCTTGTCCACACCCTGCTCTTCGCACTTACGACGAAACGCATTGCAATCAGGGTGATCCAGTGTGGCGAACCTGCGGGCCAACTGCTCCCAGAAAATCTCCATGTCGTCCATGCCGTCGGAAATCGAATCCGAGATCATGGCGTTCCGGTTGTTTGCGTCGGCGACAATCTGCGTGGCCGTGGGCGGCTGGCCATTCGTATTCTCGCTGTTTTCAGCCACCACCGAGGACATATCGGTGAGGCTCCGGGTCATTCCTCCGATCACTTGAAGGATGTTCTGCCAGTTGAGGTTCAGCCGTTCCTGCTGCGGAATCACCGTCACCCCATCGGGAATCACCCCGTAGTTATAGAGGTCGATGTTCTGGACCCGTTCCTTGTCGCCGGAACCGTCCACCCGGAAGTACATGTTCATCGACTCGACAAAAGAGTCCATCATCTTGCACTTCATCCGGTTTCACCAGATGCCCCACCGTGTACAGCATCATGCCGGTCGAACGGACGTTGTGCCACCGGAACGGGGCCACCGGGTTCATGTCGGCGAACAGGACGTGCAGGATGGCGTTCAGGTCATCCGCATAGGGGCGGTTTCCGGGGTTGAACAGGAACTCATTCTGGACCGGCTTGTCGCCACCTGAAATGCCGGCGTAAGGCTCGTTCACCCGGTCCAGCAGGATGCGGCGTACCCACTGTTCCTTGCCGCGAATCTCCTTTTTGAAATAGAAGTCGTAGCAGCGGATGCGCGGCGCGGCGTCGATGCCGATGTAGGCGCTGTTCTCCACCAAGTCCTGACCAAACTTCTCGGGGAACTGCCAGTTGTTCGTTTGCGCGTTCGTGGCCACCGACCCCAGCTCCGTCTCCATCTTTTTGCAGAGTGCGTCCACCAGCGGCATGTTCCAGCCGGGGTCCACATACTTGCCGGAAGTCATCTTGCGAAGCTCGGCGAGGGTGAACGTGGTGAAGACGGCGAAGTAATCGAGGTTCGACCGGTCACGCAGGGTCAGTGATGGGACCAGAATGTCCTCCACGCCTCGGGTATGCGGACACCATTCCTCGCGCTTCGTCCAGACCGACGGGCCGGGGCCGTGCAATCGGGCGGAGGAAATCTTGGACTTCAGCACCTCAGTCAGCTTGTGACTGCGCTTCAGCCGCCGGTTGATCTCGTTGGAGATGGTCATGCCCCACTCCATGCGCTTCGCCTGCGGTCCGGTGTCGAGCGCCCAATCGAAGTACCGGGGTGGTTTCAGGTACGCCTGCCGGTCCTGAAGCTGTGCCGTGGCGATGGCCCGGCGCATGTCGAGGAAGTTGGCGTTCGTGAAAATCTTGTTGTCCATCGCCTCGCGCTCGGTGAACGGCGGGGCACCGACGGCCAGCGCGTTGATGCGCTCGCGGTTGGCGGCGCGGGGCACGTCCGCCCAGACCATCTGGTAGATCGTGAACCAAATGTCATCGGCGGATTTGAAACTCATGGCGGAGGATTGGGCATTTCCGGCGCGTATTGCAATACCGCAGACCATGCGGCCCGGAACTTGTCAACGCTCAATTCCCGGAGGACCGTTTTGCGCGCCATTTCGCCCATGCGCCGATTCAGGTCCGGGTCGTTCACCAGCCGGTTCACGTACTCCCGCATTTCCTGCAAAGAGTCCGTGGCCCTGTTGCGCGTGATAAAGCAGTTCAACCCCGAAAATAGGAACCGGGGCAGGTCAAGCGATGCGCCAAACACCACGGGAATCCCTTGCGCCATCATTTCCATTGGCGACATGCCGCAGGAATCACCGTTCACAATGTTAATTCCAACCGCAAGGCTTCGCGTCTCCTCCAGCAAGGCGTCCAGACCTTCGGGGGAAGAAAACTTGCCCATGAACGCCGAGTTGTGGTGTCCGATGCCGATGGCATCGTGTCCCCACAGGATTGCGTTGGCGATGATGGCTTGCTCCCCGTGCAATCCGTTGTGAACAAAACCGACTCTTGTGGGCAGCTCGTAACGGCGGGGCGGAAACATGGCTTCGTCGAAGCAAAACCACACCCAATGCATCTTCGGGCTGAAACACAGTTCCCGATGCGTCCACATCTTGTGTTCCGACACGCTGACAAAAGCGTCCACCTTTTCCAAAACCGCATCGGCTGCGTTCAGGCCGTGGCCGTATTCGTTGTGGTCAATGAACACCGTCCGTTTGGCGTCCACATTTCCCATCGGAAACAAATCCCAATGGTCGGTCACAAGCGCGTCGTAAACGCCCGACCAAGGCTCCCAAGTGGCATTGGGCGGCAGCGGTCGGAAAATCTTGTCCCATTTGTCCACGGTGAACTGGACTTCTGGAAACGCCCGCATGAACATGTAGGCGTAGGGCGTGTGCCGGCCTGACCAAGCGATCCTCATACGTCATACCCCCGTTCCCGCAACCACGGTTTTGCCAGATTGGGATGGTCTCCGTTAAACACCCGGCAGGCTGACAGCGGAATGTGCTGCTCGAAACCTTTCCGTTTGTCCTCCAGCATCGTGTCCAATGCCGGGTCGTAATTCGTCCCGGTAAAGGCAAGATGCATCGGTTTGGCCTTGGCCACGTATTCTTCCGTTCGCCGGATGAATCCGTAGTGGAAAATGTGCGGCCGATCCAAAAGGACGGGCTTTTCCGCAAGGATGGATTCGGCGTCGCCCACATAGGTTGAATCAATCGGCCCGCAACGGATCACCTTGTCGTTGCAAACCCGGCCCGAAGGGACCAAATGCCGGTGGTCGATCCAAAAATTCAACCGGTGCAGCGCGCAGGGATGGGCCTGTATGTAGTGCCTAAACCATGCCGGATCAACCGCCTCCAAAACTTCGTCCGCCTGCAATCCGATGTGGTGCGTGCAACCCGATTCCTTGAGCGCCAGCCGCGACACGTTGGACAAATCAGAAAGCCAGCCGCCCCAGCCGCCGGGGTTTGGTTTCCACGGGGCCGCGAGCACGCGCAGTTTGGGAAATTCCTGAACCAACTCCATGAGGATACTGCGGGTGCCGTCATCAGATTCGGCATCGACAATGGCCACCTCGTCACACACGGGCAGCAATGACCGCAACGCAATCTCAACGCAGTAATCGAATTCGACCGCGTTGTGAATAATCATGGAGCCGCCAAGTTTCATTTACGTAATACAAAAATCCCCACGCCGTTCCACCAGCCTCCGCCGTCACCGTCGGGGCAAGCAATCTGCCGCTGGTACACAACCTTGTATCCCGATGCGTTGATGCCACGCATGACCGCTTCCTTGACATGCGGCCAATTCCAATCGTCCACAAGGTAAATGAACTCGGCGGCAAGACGCGATGCATACTCGCGCAATGCCCGCTCATGGGCGTCTTTGGAATGGCAGCCGTCGTAAAAGAAGAGGTCGATTTTGCCCTCGGGCACCTGAACAACGGTTTCGGGAAGCCAGCAGTCGCCAAACACCAAATAGGCTTCCGGCGCGTACTTTTTGGCGTTGGCCGTCAACGTTTCCCGCTTCCCGTCAAACTCGCTGAAGTTTTCGATGGCAATCGCATCCAGACCGTTCCCGTAACAGGTTGATGTGAGCGATGCGCCGTGAAGCGATCCGATCTCTAGATACGAAGTGCAAAAATGGCCAAGGTTGTTCAGCAGGTGGCGAAACTTTTCCCCGCAGAATCCGCCCACGGCTCCGATCACCTCGGAAGTCAGGCTGGATTCTTTTGCTTCCGCCCTTTCAAGGCACGCTTCGATGATTTCGGTCATGGTCATATCTTCACCCTCGCAATCTGGGACAGCCGTTCCGCCGTCAAGTTCTCTTTGCCGATGTCCTTCCACGCCCAAAACGCCCCGGCGGTGTCGCCATTCGGAAACTGGTGATAACGCGGCCACGTCCAAGTTTCGTAGCCAATCGCCTCAAACATTTTAGGCGTCCAAGCCGAATGATGGCCTCCGGGGCCGTCCTCAATGTTCATCCACAACTCGCCCAGCGGCGTGAACACCACGATTCTCTCGGTCATCGACTCCAGCTCTTTCAGGAGCTTCATGGCCGGCTCTTGGTAAAGATGCTCCACCACATCCAGCAGGTACACCACGCCAAACTTTTTTACGACGTACATGCTGGGCACCTCGAGGATGTCCATTTCGATCATGCCGTCTGGAGGATTCTCGCGGCGCACCAAATCCACGTAAGGTCATCTGTGGCAGCCGGCGCGTGTGCGACGCGTTGCAACACCCGAGGTCTAGGCCGGGAGCCTTGTAAAGCTCCCACACCATGCGGGACGATTCCTTGGGTTCTCCAATCCGGTCAGTGACAGTCATCGCATGGGCGGGGTTGAGAGCAGGTAATTTTTCCAGCGTTTTGAAAACAGCGCCTCGCCTTCCTGAAGCAGCTTCATCTTCATGGGCGATGTAGTTTGCGATTCGTCGTGGACGCCGGTGGCGTGCGGTTCGTAAATCAATTTCCAACCGTCCAGACGCAGCCGCAGGCAGAGGTCGGCATCTTCGGAATAGCAGTCGTACCGCTCGTCAAATCCGCCCACCGCGTAGAAAGCTTTGCGCCGCACAATGGCTGCCGCAAAGTTGATGAACTCCATCTCGGTCGGCTGGGTGAAACGATGGTCTTGGATGTGGCCAAAGTTGGTTGCGCCGACAGGCCGATGTGAGCCGGCAAAATAGAGCCGGCCATCGGGATAGCGTGTCTTGCAACCGACCACACCCACGGAAGGGTCATCAAAATGCCGGAGCATGGCTTCCACGGCATTGGGGTCCATGTAGCAGTCGTCGTTTAGGAAGAACAAGAACTCGCCAGATGAGTAACGAGCCATCCGGTTGCAAGTTTTTCCGAAGCCGTTGCGTTTACCGGTGGGGTTGGGAATTGAAATGGCCGAACAATGTTGAAAACTGGCCGAAACTGCGTCGCCATCCAGACCCAAAAGAACTTCGGATTCCCCTTGTAGTGAGAAAATGACTTTGGGAATCCGGTTCCATCCTTTCATCGTCGGAATCAGCACCGACATTCCCTTCGGAAAAACCTTTTGCCGCATCACCTTAGCCATCATTTCCACGTCCAACCGCTGACACGGCGGCGCTGCGGGGTCATGCTTTTGGCAGGTGTATGTGGAGCAATAGAGGCAGTCCACCGGAGCCTTGACCGCCAGATAGTCGGAACCATCCGTGACCCGAAGCTCCGACCGGAATGGGCCTTCAATCACACCCATGGGCTTTCGGAATGCCGCCGCGACATGCAGCAAGCCGGTGTCCACCCCCACAAAGGCGTCGCACTCGTTTATCAGCGCCATCACGCGCCGGAAACCGTTCACGTTCAGGTTGCGAACCGGACGAGGAAGCGGCCACGGGCCAAGGCTTATGAACGTTGCCTCAGGCATGGTTTCCGCCACCTTGCGCCAGTCGTCCGGGTGCGTCTGGCGGTTCTTCCATGAGCCGGAAGCCGCCGCGATTCCAATGATCGGCCTTGGAAGTCCGGCCAGCGCGTTGTGCGCCTCCTGCTTTTCTTCGTCGGTCAAGGCCAGTTGGGGAACCCGCTGGTGCCTTAGGCCATAATCGTTCTTGCGCTGAAGAAGCGATTGGATGCTGACGCTGGTGAAATCCGGTGACCGCTCGTAAGCCCAATCCAGTTCAATCGTGGGCACGTTCGGCGCAGGCTCTGTGGAAGCGATGGAAGGGTGCCCCTGAAGGCAGACACGCTCCACCTCGCCGGCAAGGAAATGAACTTCGTAACCGGCCTCGTCAATTGAATCAGCCAGCGTGGAAGACTGAATCACGTCACCAAAAGCCCCGCCGCGATGGATGTTGATCTTGGGGCGTCCCGTGGGTCTGGTGACTTCCCCCTTCGCCCAACACCACGGCGGACGCCCCTTCAGCTCGCCGACGTTCGGCACCCACACCTTGAGCGGCAGATGACAGCCGCAGAGTTCACAGCTCTTGAGGTCTGATTCACCCGGCACCACGAGGTTCAGTTTCTTGCGCAGCGAAGTCTGCTCCAGAATCTCGGCGGCAATCTTGGATTCGACCGCGTTTCCCGGCTGGTTGTGGGGACATTTTAGGCAAGCCTGTGCGCGAGTGGCAGCAACAGCAGGTTCAACCGGATCACCGCCATCGCCCATCCAACGGGCCAGAGTCGCAAGGCCGGAAACATCTTGCTTAAGGCGGTCCCAAAACCGGCTAACGACGCCCTGAGCACGTGGCGCAGGCGCTGACGAGTGTGGTTGATTTGGAGTGGTCGAGTTTTTTTTTGAGTCGTCGTCCATGCCCTCGCACCAGTTGACATGGAACTTCAGCCGGGCGGCGGTGTAGTTGAACAGCGCCTGTTCGCAATCGGCCAGATGGGTGCTGAGTCCAAGGCGCGGGTTCTGCTTGCGGAAGTTGGAGATGTTTACGGTCTGGGTGCGGCAGTCATTTGCCAGCGGGCTTGGTGCGGTCCAGCCCTCCTCCTGATACTGCCAGCCGCCGGGAGGGTGGACGCCGTGGGGGTTCTTGATGCGGAAGTTCATTCTATCGGCGTGAACGAGTAGTCGATGAGGTTCTTCGATTTTGCCCAATGAATCTTGTCGATGATGTCAGCTTTGCAGGCTTCGCAGACAGACTCCGGTGTCGGGCTTTCGTCTCGGTTCAATGACCACCACACGAACATGTGAGAGGCTTCAGATGGCGTGCATCGGCAGCAGCTCACTTCCCATCCTCCGCCACCGCTAGCTTTTTCGGGAGGCAGTCTTTGCTTCCTGTAGGTGTTGAGAAACTCGACATGCCAGCGTAATCGTCCACCCGGATTTCGGCTCCCGTTGGCAAACCCGCGACAGGACTGGATGCAATGGTGTAAACGATTGGCTCCGGTGGCTTCGGTCTGCCGCACGCCATGATGGCCCGATACAGGTAAACAGCCTCCTCCTGCTTAAAGTGGCTATTTTGGCAAAGGCACTTAAACGGGGCCAGTCCACATCCGTCACATCGGGTCACAATCGTAATCATAAATCAGCCCTCCACCACCGCCAGCACGGCGAAATCATCGAAAATCTTGAACGGAATCCCGTCCACCACGCAGTCTTTTCCGTTGTAGGGGTTCACCACGACGCGGCTTCCGGCTTGGGCTTCGCACTTGCTGGACGTGCCGTGCACCATCAGCCGTCCGCACTGTGCCCGTTCGGCGTTGTGGCCGGTCTCGCGGACCACGTGGAGGCCGTTCACCGTCGTTGGCAGTTCCTCCAGCTTGACGAGGACTCGTTTTCCGGTGGGGCGAAACTTGAAGGAGCCTAGGGCCATGTCGGTGCAAACCTTTCATCCGGCGAGAATCCACTGTCAACTCTTTTACACATTCGGAATCGGCGTCAAATCCTTCGACCGAAACATTTCGCGCATTCGACTGGCCACTTTCAGCAGCGGATTCTCACTCCGCTGCGGCGTCGTTTTGGACTGTCCCAGCTGGAATCCGTGACGCCGCGCCATCTCCAGCAGGATCACGAAACTGTCCATCAGGTCAGGCGACTCTTTCGTCCGCTCCTTCATGTCGTCCTTCGGTTCCACCTGAACCTGAACGACGCCACCAACCTTGTTCGTCTCGCGATAGATGCGCTGGCAGCCTTCCTGCGCGCAGTCACGCGGCAACCCCCGTACCTGACCCAGCTTAACGGCCTCACGCACGGCGAACCAGAGACCCGTCACACGGTTCCGGTACGCCTGCGATTCCATCTCTTGACCGCCGGAGCGAACGGGTCGGTCGGGCGCATTGCCACCGAAGTCGATGGGCACGCATTTATGGCTCCAAAGATGGGCGAACTCCGAAGCCAGCGTGGCATTGCCCGTCGAGTCGTAGCCGAAGTTCTCCGGCGGTATGCCACGTTCCACGCACATCTTCATCACGAACTTCACAATCTGCGTGTCCACATCCTCGGTGCTGTTGACGATGGGGATGTTCACTTGCAGCTCCGGCTTCAAAATCTGAGCACCCGTGACATCCTCACCGAACGTTCCGATGGTGAAAATCTTCCGGTCGCCATCCGCCACCTTGCCGGGGTCCAGTGCCGCCACCTTCTTCAGCGGCGTGTTGCTCCACGTCACCTCGTTGAATGCCTTCCCGTCCTCGCAGAGCTGCATGGTCAGCACGCGCTTATCCAACGACAGCACGGGCATGATGCCGTAGTACATCATGGTCATGTTGATGTCGTTCGCGTCCTTGTAGTACGCCAGCTTCCGCTCAATCGTCTCCGGCTTTAGGATGCCGTGCCACGGGTTCACGCCTCTTGGGAAGTCACCGTTCGGAGTGTCGGGTCCGTAAATCTGGATGCCAACTCCACCATCACGAGTGGGCCAAGTGCGCGTCCGTTTCTCCTGACCGATGGCTGACCAGCCACCGACGGGCTCGCCCAGCTTGCCTAGCGAATCTAGCGGATCTTTCGGGTTCCCCATGCCGATGAACTGGACAGACACAGCGCCGCCCGTGGCAAGGTTCGCCATCGCGTCAATGGCACCCGAACCCATCAGCGAAAGCTCGTCCATGATGATGAGCAGCCGCTCGTTCTTGACGCCGACGTAGTTGGACATGCCGGTCCACTGGTCGGGGCCAACTTTGCACGCCACGCCCTTGATTCCGCCCTTGAAGCTACGGCCTTCGCCTTCCACGGACCCAGCCACCGTAAGCGAGTAGTTCGCGTCCGTGATGTGCCCGTCCAGCCATGGGCGAATCTCTTTCGCGGCCCGGTGGATGCCGCAAATCTCGCCCCACACGCGCTGAGGCAGAAGGTCTCGTGTCGTCGTGGAGACAAGACAGGTCAGTTCCGAAAGCCAGATTTGGAAGTTCAGGTAGGCCCACGCAGCGGACGTGTAGGTCTTGCCGGAGCTGCCCGGTCCGCAGATGGCCACTTGGTCATGCTTCACGAAGTTCTCGAACAGCAGTTCCGACCAGCGGTGCCATTCAAACTTGGGGAGCAGGGCAGTCAGCGCCTCGCGGTAGTGGTGCAGGTCATCCTTCCGTCCGGGGAACTTGTCGGGCTGTCGGATGCACTCCCGTTCGATCACAAACCGGTCGGTGCCGATAGGAAACGTGCGCCCGTAGAGCTGGAAGGTGCCGGATTTAGGTGCGCGTTGGATGTCCATTGCCGCTTGAACAATGGCACGCGACATGGTTAGGTTCAACCGGAATGCCAGTAAACGATCCAACCCGCGTGTACGACGGCAACAAGTCGTGGGACGGCGGCGTGGAGTCGTCGCTGCCTTCTACGCTGCTGAATCAGAACCAGTGCGCGTGGGCCACGAACCGGACCATGCGGGGTGGCTACAACAACAACCGGCCCGGTTGGACGCGCCGGCAGATCGGATACCCGCAGGCTCTATTCCAAGGTCTCGGCACCTACTACGCCGACAGCGGGCAAGTTTACGCGGCAGTTTCCATCGGTGGACGCATCTTCCTGACGGAGCTGGGCATTCCGAGCTATCCGATTACGGAGCTGACCGCCCAGCCATCAACCGTAACAGTGGTAGGAACTTCTGTGGCTGGAAGCGGCACTACCATGACGATCACATTCGTCGGCGCAGTGCCAAGCTGGATCACCATCGGTTCAGTCATCCTGACATCGGGATCATCCACGACGGACTACAATGGTCAGTTGGTGACTATCTCCTCCATCGTTGGGTTAGTTGTTACGGGGACCATCACCTACCCCGTAATTGAGGCTCATCCGGGAGGCAATCTCACCCTCAGTTCCACAGGCAACATAATCAACTCCGCCACCCAGCCCCACACTTGGTTCTCCCAAGGCCACCGAAACCTTGTCATCCAGAACAACCTTGAGCTGCCAATCTTCTACAACGGCGTATCGGTTCGGCGCAGCAACGGCAACACGACCACCCTCGCCACGCATGAGCTGCCGCCCGGTGGACCGATCTATTTTTGGGGCGGACGTTTCTGGTTCACGCAGAAGTCGAACTTCGGAGCCGGCAATCTGGCTGGTAGTGATCTCTCGCTAGCTGACCCGAACGACGCGGCCCTGCAATGCACAGACAACGACTTCCTAAACGAAGGTGGTCTTTTCACCACGCCCACAACGCAGGGTGACATCACTGCCATCACGTCCTCGCAGAACGTGGATACGGCCAACGGCGAAGGCAGCCTGCTTATCGGCACTCCGCAGGGCGTGTTCGCCTTCAACGCTCCCATCGACCGGACGGAATGGAAGAACCTTCAGCAGCCGATTCAGCAGTATGCACTCATCGGATTTGGCCCCGTGAGTCAGGAGAGTTTCGATACGGTAAACGCGGACATGTTCTTCCGCTCGTCTGACAGCCACGTCCGCACGTTCTTCTTCTCGCGCCGCGACTTCCAGACGCAGTGGGGCAACATCCCTATCAGCCGACAGCTTCAGCGTGCCATCGACGGTGAGGCGCAGAACTGGCTTTACGGTTGCAGTGGATGTGAGTGGAACAACTGGTATCTGTTCACGCTCAAGCCTCAACGCGACCAAGTGACGGGCATTTACTACAAGGGTCTTGGCGCTCTGGACTTCTTCAACGTCGGCGGCATCGGAAACAAGACCCCTCCGGCGTGGGATGGCGTGTGGTCTAGCATCCAGTTCTTCGGCATCTTCACGGCAACGATCAACAATCAGAAGCGACTGTTCGGATGGGTCCGAAACCAGTCGAACAACACCATCGAGCTTTGGGAGTGCGACCCGAACACCCGGCAGGATTACACCGGCTCTGCCTACGTGGACTTTCCATGGAGCTTTGAGACGCGCAGCTACAACTTCGCCGGTCAAGATTCTTCACTCCTTGACCTGAAACAGCTCAAGACTGCCGACCTCTGGATGGATCAGGTGTACGGTACCCTGAACATCTTGGGCTATTACAAGCCGTCCCTCGCGCCGCAATGGCTGCCGTGGGCGCAGACGAGCTATTGCGTTGGGACGACTTCCTGCGACCCCAACAGTTGCACACCTCCGGTCTTCAACAACCCGCTGCCTTACGACCGAATCGCCTTCCAGAACCCGGACCCTGCCGCCGGCCCGACGCTGAACAAGTCGTCGAGTTGGGGATACAACTTCGAGACACGCATCACCGGCACGGGGCAAGTTCGTTTCAAAGAGCTGCGGATGGCGGCTCAGGTTAAGCCGGAACCGACGACCGGAGACCTGTCGGGAAGCTCATGCCTGACCGCGCCGACTATCGCCTGCACCTCTGGGTGCCCCTCCGTTGCCGTGTGTGCGGTGAACGATTACTTGTAATTCCACACAACATGCTTAGGAATACGCCATGGCAGTCACGGTAACATTCAACGTTGGTGCGCTACCGACCCCTTTCTGTCCGGTGACGTGGCAGCAGACCTTCCAAGGGTTCGTCAATGCCCTGACGGGAACGGTCAACGGACTGTCGGCCACGGGCATCACAGTTTCGACCACGGCACCGGCTGCGGCGACGGCTCCGAACCTATGGCTTCAAGTCTCCGGGTCAGGCGTTCCGATCCAGCTCTACTCCTACAATGGCACGGCTGGCGATTGGGAGCCGATCAACGCGTCTTTCTTCTTCCCCGGCCTGACGGATACCGGAATCGTCAACGCCTACAAGGTCACTGTCTCTCCGTTCCCTACGGCAATCACACCCGGCGGTGCGCCCACTTCAGGGCTGATTACCGGGATGACGTTTGTGTTCAAGTCGATCCACACGAACACGGCTGCCTCCACATTTCAAGTCAACGCCTACGCAGCGGCTCCGATCCTGTCCGGCACTACGGCCCTGTACCCCGGTGCCATCGTCATCAATGACTGGTACATGGTGATGTGGGACGGCACGAATTGGCAGCTGCTCAACTCGTCAAACGTCGCACCCGGCACGGTGGATGGTCAGATTTACACCACGCGGGAGGTTCAAGTTGGACCTCCGGCGATTTTTCAGGCGCAGTGGGAGACGCGGGTTTATGCGACGGAGATTGCAGGTCAACAGGGAGTTCCAGCGGCCTCTTCATCCGTCACCTTTACCCACGGTCTGACCGTCAATGGAGCGGCTAAAACCCCAACCACTTTTGGAGCGTATCTGATTTGCATAGCAAACGACGGCACTTATTCGATTGGTGACACCATTCCTGTCCAGTCGTTCTTCTACCACCTTACCGATGGTGATGCGTTCATGATTTGCTGGGCAAACAGCGCCTTGATTGGAGTATCCCGGCAGGATGACATCGCATCCCTGAACATCACGAACAAGACCGGCGCTTCCTCAATGACCATCGACACGACCAAGTGGAAGGTAATCGCCTCGGGAAGCTACTGACCCATGCCCATCCGCTCCACCCTCGCAGACCTGCAAGCCGCCTTCACACAGGCGGACGCGCTCGGCTTCCTTGCCTGTTCCCCGAAGTTTCTCTCCCTCGCCAACCGGGCACAGAAGACACTTGCGGACGGCGGACGCTGGTACGGAACCGTGGTCACTGCCCGCTTCTGCCAATACAACGGGTGCATCACCTTCCCTCGAAGCGTTGCCACCGTCGAGAAGATGGACATCTGCCGGCATTCGGTTTACATCCGTAACCAGTGGTGGGAGTACCAGACGGACTATCCGGTGCCGTCCATGAACCGCTGCCAGCAATACGGCTGGACGCCGGAACTGCTTCCCCGGAACAACGTCTGCACGTTTCAGGACGTGACCGGAGCGCCGGCCTACATCCAGCTCTATCCGCAGTCGCTCGCCGACGTGGGCAAGATCGTCCTGCTTCAGGGTATCGACGCCGGGACAGGTGAGCCGGTGCAGGAGAACGTGACGCTCGCATCGCCCTACGCACAGTCCGCCTACCAGTACCTTCCGCCTGGCCTTACGGGAGTTCAGAAGCCAATTACAACGGCACAGATCAACGTCACAGCATATTACCCTTCGACCACATTGTCCGCACCGCTGGCTATCTGGGAGGCAAGTGAGACGGCTCCGTGGTACATCCGCAAGTACCTCGTCAACTTCCCGAACTACTGTCAGGCGAATGCGGCGGTCACGGGTGGCAACTGCTGCACGGACTACGGCACCGGTTGCGCTCCGTCCTTGGTGAACTGCCAGAACGGCATCGCCGCTTCGTTCTTGGTGCGTCTTGAGGTTGTACCCCTGCTCGTCCCGACCGACTGGCTTTTCATCAACAACATCGAAGCCATGCTGAGTGAGATCAAGGCGCTGAACGCGGATGACCAGAACCAGTTCGACATCGCTTCGGCGCATCACCAGTCGGCGCTTCAGAAGCTCCGCAACGAGCTGGACAAATACCAGCC
>TBL_comb48_EPIDRAFT_1001035_pt1 | contig 21041 bp, 15 predicted proteins | sample TroBogEpilimnion_37_FD_10681 | JGI IMG/M metagenome (IMG submission 10681)
AAAAATCCCAAGGCTCCAAATACACTTCAGTATGCGCAAACAGTTGGTGATCGGGCTTTATCTATGCTGGTCCCCCCAGCGCAGGCGGCAGAAAATTCACAAACACAGGGTTTAGGTTCTACACCACCAGCACAAACTACACCCAATGCTCCCACACCAGCTACAGATAGTAACTACTTGCGCCAAGTTATTGGGAATATGGCTTCCTTAGATGGTGCGAGTTTACCTACAGACCAAGCTGCAGCACCAGCACCAGCACCAGCACCAGCACCTTCTGCAGATGGCATACATGTGCAGTGGTTTCCACCTGGCCCTACTTCACAAGCACCACAACAGTATGATCCTTCTGGGCTACCTGGGCCTGCTAACGCCCCCCAATATGAAGCACAACTACAGACAGATATGGCTGCTCAAGGGCTTCAAGGGGCTGTGCCTACACCTATGGTGCCTGCTCCTTACTCCCTCGCTAATGCAGCACCAGCACCAGCACCAGCACCAGCACCAGCACCAGCACCTGCTGTAGTAGACCCCAATGCCCCTACTACACCACAAAATATTGAAGCAAAACAACCGGGAGCTGCTGAGTACTACGATACCTACATAAGGAAATGGCTAGATAGTAACCAAACAGCACGCAATCAGGCTATAGAGCAAGGTAAAGGTATTGCTGCATTAAAAGCAGCTGCTGAGATAAGTAAGCCGGGACAACCTGGTGGGCTGCTTAGTGGGCTCGCTCGCGGTGCTGGCGCTGCCGGGGAAGTTGCTGGCCAAGTTTCACAAGAACAGTTCCTGCGAGATAAAGAAATGGGTGCTGTGGGTCTTGGCGCTCTGCAGAATCAGGGCATGATGGCGTACAGAAACGCGATGATGGGACTTAATCAGCAAAAACTTTCTATGGCGCAGCACACAGCAGCACTAAAAGCTGGCCAGGCTGAGTTTGATTCGTATGTTACAAAGAATGCTCAACAAATGTATGGAATGTCAATAGCAGGTAAACAAGCGCTTCATGACCAAATAGTAGGGGCTAAATATCAAGAACTTACAGGACAAACTATGCCAGCAGGTTCAGCATCTGCATTACTTCCTACAGGATTTAACATAACTAATACGGTACCAGGCGGAATCAACGCACTCCAACTTACGCCCCCTAAACAGTAAGGATTTTGCATGGCTTATTTGCAGCTACCTAGTGGGCAGTATCTTGAAATACCAGCAGGCATGGATGCTGCACAGGCGGCTGCGCTTGCTCAGCAACAATTCCCAAATGAAATGCTCACCCCCGAAGAAAAATCAAGTATGCAAGGGTTTTTCCCTGCTATGGGGGCTTCTTGGAGTCAATTTTTAGGTGGTACTGAAAAAACTGCAGGCTCTGCATTTGGATATAAGCCGCTTGAAACTCTTGGTAAAAAGACAAGTGCAGAAGCAGGTAAAGACTACATTCCAACATCTCCAGAAGATGTTAGTGCGGGATTTGAAAAAGGTATTGGTAGTGGCATAATGGCTGGCATGAGCAGGTTCGTTACTGAGCCTTTGGGTAGTTTGGTTGGGGGTCTTGGTGCCCCGGTAGCGGCAGGTGCTTTAGCTGGGTTAGCCGTACCTGAAGAAGGTATTGCAGCCTTGGGTATGCTTGGTACGCGTGCAGCTATGAGAGCTATGGGCACAACTGTAGCTAATATGCCTGCTGGGTTCAGTGAAAACCTGGACTACCAAAAGAACGTAAACCCTGATGTTCCTCCGGATAAAATATTAGCTGTAGCCGCAGATTTAGGCCAGTCTGCGCTATTAGGTTTTGGCGTTCCTACATTTGGCGTGTTTCCAAAGCTCATGCAAAGCATGCTGGGAAAAGATGTTGCAGCTATGAGCGCCGATATAGCCAAGGGTGATTTATCTAAAGAGGCAGCACTAGGACAGTTATCCAGTAATTACAGTAACTTCATGAAGAATGCGGCCACCAACTATGTTGGCCTTGAAGCCATGGGGGCTGGATCTGAAGCATTGCAGCGCTGGCAAGCTGGACAGGATGTTACGAGCCCGAAAGCAATGAGCCAGTATGGTGCTGGATTGGCCACAGGTATAGCACCAGCTTTATTGTTTGGTGGCCTGGGTACTATCGGGCAGCGCGGCAAGCAAGAAGATTATATAAATACTGCTGCAGATAAAGCTGATGCAGCCAAAGTCGCTGCTGCTAAAACCTTACGCGAATCAGCACCTAACTACCAAATTGATTTAGCTGGCGCATCTGCAGACTATCACCAAGCGCACGCTAACATACTGGATGCTGCCCAAAGACTTATTACCCCAATGCAAGAAGGGGAAACGCCTGAAGATTTTCAAGCCAGGCAAGTTGCAGCCACAACTGCCATACAAGATCATACTGCTGCGAAAGCGAAGGCTGAGCAAACGTACCGTACTCTGACAGGTACTCCAGCAGGCGCTACTGTAGATATACCCAAACCTACAAGCGGTGTAGTGCAGAGTAACCAGGATATTCTGACTACGCAGATAGCAGCACTTAACACGAAAATTAAAGCAGCCATTAAAAAAGAGGATACTACAAGTATAGACAGTCTATCTACACAACTTGCTGCGCTACAACAAAAACTGAAAGAAGCACAGGCTGAACCTAGCACAGACGTAGTACCACCTATAACTCCTGAAGCGCAAGCTCTTATAGATGAACTTAACCAGAAAGTTACTAATCCACCAAACATCACAGGTGTTATTACACCAGAAGCAGAGTCGCTACTGCAGTCGGTAAAAGATGGTGGTGTACCGGCGATGATGACTAACAACTTAAAAAAGATCGCCAAGAATAATGGCATTAAAGTAACTAAAAGGATGACGCCAAATGACATTATCGAAGCCCTTAAAGCCAAAAAAACTGCGCAAAGTGCTGCCGATCAAACGCAAACTGGAGCAGATGAGACTGGAGCAGATGAGACTGGGCAGTCCACCCCAGCAGTTGAGCTGCAGGGAACAGAACAAGCGCGCCGCCCTACACTAGATGCCACAAACTTATACACCCCGTCAGATGTTGTAGCGCCTACTGGTGTTGCTGAAATCCACGTTGAACCTGATAGTGCTGCTGCTGTAGCTGCACGAGATTTGCTGGAGCGGTCTACGTGGGCTCCTTTGCCTGGAGAATCAGAAACTAAAGACACTACTAAGGCCCGTATCGGCTTGCCTGAGATGCGCAAGGTGGGTAAAGATCTTGGGCTAGATGTGTCGGACTTTAAAGGCAAAGGTTCTGATGTTAGAGAAATGGCATTAGGCAAAATACAGGATGAAGTAGCATACCTGGATAATTTGAAAGTTCGTGGAACAGGACGAGATGTATTACCTGGGGTACAAGAACAACAGATTGAGCCCCGCATTGCCCAGGCTGTTGCTGATAAGCGCGCAGCACTAAACAATTTATACACAGGGTTATATGGCCTGCATGGTTCGCCAGATACAGCGGCCCCGCAATTAGTAATGTCTGCGCTGGATAAACTTAATGAGAAGCTGGGCAACCCAAACCTTACAGATAAGGAGCGTGCAGCGCTGCAAGCTGAAAAAGCACAAGTGCAGAAAGAAGGCAGAGGCTCCACATTCAGGACAGCATTGCAAGAAGCGTTTGCAAAAGCTCGTGGGGAGAAGGGTGAAGTACTAACGCCAGAAGAAAAGGCAGGCATTAAAGAAGACTTAATAGCTCGTAAAGGACAGCGCAAAGCCTTCGCAGCACAAGTAAAAGAGAGCAAAGAAGCCTACCATGACGCTGCCATGCGAGAGTCGGCATACACGCGCCTGCGTCAAGGTAACGAACCGTTAACTAAAACAGAAGCTGTGGCCCATAGTGCCAAAGTAAAAGAAGCACTGGATGCGATTGAAAATAGATCCAAGCCAGAAGTAGGGCGCGTTAATACCGCACTTAATGTACGCGATGGGAAAGTAACGGCACCTACTCTTGATGCGCTGCACTACGAACTACATAAAAATGATAAAGCTGTGGCCGCACATACGCCAGAAGAAATAGCTGCACAAAAAGGAACTCCTTGGGCACCGATAGGAGAAAAAATAGCAGCTGCGCACGCTGCGTATACAGAGCCTTCGCAGGCTCATGAAAGGCTTGATACAAGTACTCTGGATGAAATGCGTGCTCAAGAGCAACATAATCTGGAGCAGTTTAGTGCTGCAGGGCTACCTTCCTATTTAGAAGGCCAAGGCGTTGTAGTAAATGCGTTTGGGCATAAAAATGAACCTTTTACTCGCACAGAAACTAAGCGCACAAAAGATGCACAGGGCAATGTGCAAGAAACTACTACGGAGCGTACTGTTCTACATGCACGTACTGCTGAAGAAAAAGCAGAAATTTCACGGCTTAACAAAGCTATTGCAAATCCAGACATCACAGATTCACAAAAAGAAAGCCTTAAAAAACAACTAGAGTTATTTAAAGACAGAACACGCCGAGAAGTTATGCAGGCTACTGAATACCCCATAGGAACCCAAGAAAAAACTGCAGAAGAAATGCGTGCGGAAAGCATTGAAGCTGCTACACAAATGGTAGGTATTAAAAAAGCATCAAGAGTATCTGCGGCTAAAGATGCTGCCAACCAACTACCTGCCCAAATAAAAGAAGCTCAAGGTGCAGTAAAAGAAGCCAGAGAAAGATTGGTTAAAGAAGGGAGTAAGGAAGGAACTGCCGAACATCAAGCTGTTAGCGCTGAAATAAAACGCCATGAAGATACTGTGCAAAGACTTACTAAGCGATTAACTGCAGCTACTACAATAGTTAAAGCTGCAGAAACAGAATATGCTAAATTAAAAACTAAGATTAAAACACTTAATGATAAGGCTGATATTGCAGAGAAAAAAGGGAACGATGCTATTGCTTCTATTCTGCGGGAAGAGGCTGCTGGGGCCCAAGCTAAACTTGACGCTTTAGGTAAAGAAGCTACTAGACTTTCGGAAGCTCAAATTATTGACCGTGTTAATGCATTAGAGAAAAAGGGCGCTAACCTATCTGTAGAAGAAAAGAGTAAGCTAGCTGAATACAAAGAAATACTTGGTACAAAAGGCGTACTTAAACGGCGTGGTAATAACCCTGAAAGAACTGCACGTACTAATCTACGGGGCGTGTTTGATATTAAAAAAGCTTTAGAAGATCGTCCTTTACGGGATGTTAACCCTGATCACGAAGGGATGCTTGAAGCTGCAGGATATGATTTAAATCATGATTTTAATGTTGAACACCCAGAAGCACCTTTGGAATCAAAAGGTGCCAAACCTGTAGAAGGTATCGGGCGCCAAGGTGTGATAGATGAATTGAAAGGCTATGGGGCTGTGGGTGCTGAAGGGCACAAAGTGCAGGTGCATGAAACCGTTGCTGACTTCATAAAATCGCATCCTGAATATGAAGGCGAGATTGATGACACTACCAAGGGTATGGTGCATAAGGGACAAGCCCATTTGTTTGGGGAGAATATCGGGAAAGGCGAAGCGCAGGGTGTGTTCCTGCATGAGGTAGGTGCGCACATAGGCATGAAGAACATGATGCCGGAAGGGGCATATAAAGGGATTGCCAACAAGATATTTGACTGGGCGAATAAAAACGATGGCTCTATTGAAAACCGGGTAGCTAAAGCTGCCATGGACAGGATTAAAGAAGCCGGTACGCCAGCCAGCCAGGTGCATGATGAAGCGATAGCCTACACAGTTGAAGAAGCTGCCAAGGCTGGAGTAAAGCCAACTGATGGGCCCCTGGGCAACATGATGCAGCGCCTGAAACAATGGTTCAGTAAAGCATTTGAAAAATGGTTCGGGGAATTACCCCCAAAAGAAATGTCCTTGCAGGACTTGGTTGACATGGCACACGGCGCGGCCAAGGTGGAGATGGGTACAGGCATACATGATGAAGGGCATACTGCAGAACCGTTGTTTTCCAAAAGACATGCCGACTCTGATTTAGTTAATGCAGTGACAGGTAAAGATGCTGAAAAGCCATCAAAAATGCTAACTATGTTTAGAGCAGGGTTAGGTTTGCGCAGGCAAATTGTGGATAAGGCTGCGGCGTATGCAAAAATACTGGAGCGTGTAGGGGACAACATCCACGACAATAACTATAAAGCAGCATTCCAGATGCTGGCTAACATCCGTAACTACCACAACTCAATGACGTATGTTACTGAGGTAATGTCCCATGGAGGACAGCTATTTAATAAAGAGTTTGATACTGGGCGCGGCTATAAACAGTACTGGCCTACTGTTGAGGAAGGTGCTGGACGAGTTGGCTTACCGGCTATTGGGAACGAACTTAAGAAAATAACAGGGTATAGTGCCGAGCAACTTGATGGGTTGATGAAGACCTATATGGCCTTCAAACGTGAAGATGCCAACCCGGAATGGAAAGGAAAACTTGGGGTTAATATTGATCCTGCGCGCCGTGCTGAGTTTTTAAAGAAGTGGGACGCAAACCCGCATATGCAGGAAGCCAGAAGGCTATATGATGTTTACAACAAAAATCTTGTTAATGGGTTACATGATGCTGGAGTATTAACCTCTGAAGAAGCCGAGCACTGGAAAAGTCGCAAGGATTACATCCCGTATTACCGCATGAAAGATGGCAATCTTGAACTGCTTGTCGAGGGGGATACGCCTAGGGTAATTGGAGACTTGAAAAACCAACCATGGCTGCAAGAATTAGTTGGTGGGAATCGCCCTATTGGGGGTTTTGCAGAAGATGCAATGCGCAATACCCATATGCTAGTCACGTCCATGCTGCATAACTTAGCAAGCTCCCAGACTGCGGATAGCTTACGTGATTTAGGACTCGCCAAAATAGTAGGGGGCGGTGTATCAGGAGGAGATGTTATTCGCTTCAGAGATAAAGGAGTTATGCAGGCTGTAAGACTTAATTCAACAGCCCACTCAGATTTTAGCGATATTCCAGTGGAGATGCTTATTAAGGGGCTAGAAGGTACGCCGCAGATGAACTCCATGTTCATAAAAATGATGCGTGCCCCTGCAAAAGCCACACGGTTCCTGACAGAAATGAACCCTTTATTTGCAGCACGCGTTTTGTTACGCCACTCACCATACTCATGGCTTACTTCTGGGTCTAATGCCACGCCCTTCATAGGGGCAATTAAACACGTCATATCTGATATAGGCGGTAAAGATACTTCATCCACAACATTACGTAGGGCTGGTGTAGGTGGTGGTGGCGCATTACATTACGGTGATCCTGATGCCCCGGCCATCATGCGGTACGCAATGGGTGATAGAGGCTCTTTCACCGTAATGGGTAAAACACTGTCCTTCTTTGAAAAGAATGTTGTGCGCGCTGATATGGGCACACGGGCAACACTTTATGATGACTTTTTAAAACAAGGGTTGTCTGAGCCTGAAGCTTTTTACGCATCCCTGGAGTCTATGAACTTCTCACGGCGTGGTGCTAGTGGGTTCATGAACTCATACATACAAACCATACCGTTTATGAATGCGCTGATGCAGGGCCTGGATGTGTTTTACAGATCAGCCAGAGGCCAGATGCCCTTTAATAAACGCCTGGACGTACAAGGCAAGTTGTTCCGCCGTGCTGCGCTTATATCTGCATCAAGTGTAGGGTATGCGTTGGCTGTGCGTACTAACCCAGACTACCAAAACATATCAGAAGAAGACAGGTTAAAGAATTGGTTAATATTTAGTGGAACTCCTGGGGAAGAACCATATAAACTGCCACTGCCATTTGAACCTGGCATATTTGTTAAGTCAGTGCCTGAAGCCATGGTGGCGCTTATGCATAATGATGCCAAACTAAGCACTGTAACCAGGGCTCTTGGTACTTTAGTGCTGGAGAGCGTGCCAGGCGGACTGCCAGAAGCAATAGCGCCATTAGTTAGTTTAGGATTTAACCATGCAAATGCATTGAGTTCACAGGAAATAGAGAACCAGCGTTTACAGCACCTGCTTAAACCTGCACGTTATCTGCCTGAAACAAGCGAGTTAGCCAAAGCAGCAGGAGAGTACACAGGCAATCCGTGGATTAAGCAGCACCTGGGGTTTACTGAAGGACTGTCACCTGTGCAACTGGACTACTTAGCTAAAGAATATCTTGGCGGAATGGGCAGTGCACTCACTTCATTGTTTAATCACGTAGGAATGGGCGTGCCACGGCCTAGCATGTTGCCGCATCAGATTCCTATACTTGGTGGCATACGGCAAGACGTATCAGGCAATGGCATTATAGGCGACTTCCTGGACAGAACAGCGCAAGCAGCAGAAATGAAAAACACGCTTATGCACTATTATGAATCGGGGCAGAAAGCTAAGGGAGATGCACTGCTGAAGGCGTATCCTGAATGGCTGGGTGAAGGAGCAGTAGCTGATGCTGTAGCTAAACCGATAGGTGAACTTAGTAAAGAAGAACGTATGATTACTGATAATCCAAATATATCGCCTGAAAGGAAACGCTTGCTTATAAACAACTATCAAAAACAAAGATCTAGCATTGTGCAGACTATACAATCACTTGGTGCGAATAAACAGTAGCCCCATGTAGCCGTCTTTCATGCCGAAATAAACGTTACCCCATACCTTGGCGCGTATAGCACTTTTTAGTACAGGCTCTTTCATGGAGAAAGGGTCAACGGCAGGGATGAAAAAGCCGCAGCCCTTCTCAACTTTACTCCAGGGTATGTTCAGCTGCATCTGATTCAAGCAACATTTTCTTGTTCCTCATCGGGTATTATGTCTTCAATATGCATATCAGTTTCCCGTTTGCTTATACATATTACATTAACGCGCATCTCAGGTAAGTGTGTATCTGCCAATAGATTCTTCTTTACAAACGTAACCTTAGTATTTTCCATTTCAGATACCCGCGCTTTAAAGTCTTGGTATGAAAAGCTCATGGAACTGCACCATTTCTTCATGATGTTCTCTTCCACGTACATATCCACCCAACCCGCTGATTTTATGCCTACTTCTACACGGCCTGTTATTTCGCCACGTATGGAGTCGGCAAGATTCCGGCCATAGCCCGCCATACTAGTTACTTTTTCTCTAGTATCATCAGGTTGTACAAACAACAGCCCCTTAGCATTATCGCGCAGGTATTCAGTAACCACATCGTTTACGCTGCGCACGCTAGTTAAAGCCAGGGCCCGGTTCGCTTCCACAATCTTAATAAACGTTTCTGTTATTTTGTCCATAGGCAACTGTACAATACCAGCTCTATTTGCAAGTATTCCCCCAGCAATGCACGCTGCCACGGAACTGTGCCACATACGTTCATTGTCCCTGAAGTACTTCTTAATGTTGTCTTTCACTTCATTAACAGTATGCTCACATAGGGCTAAATTGCTTACCATAAACCTAACGAATAGTTCTCCGGCTACTCCATAGTTCTCATTTATATACTGCATAGCTTTAGTGTCATCTTCTGAAAAATGCTCCAGTTCTTTCCACACGTTTATTGATAGCGTGCGCTGCAGCTCGCCCAGGGAGGAGTGTTTGCGCGCACCTGACATATACTCCGTAGGATGCGTGTTGGAGGATATGATTGCAATGGAGTTCCAAAATGTGGTATTACGCCGTTCTTTATTAGATGCTGGGTCAAGCTTATGCTTCCAGCTTCCGCTGGAGTATTTAAATGCAAAGTTAGGGTACCACTCAGGATCATTACGGATTTTAGTCGTTGCTTCATCTACCCCAAACGGGAGACTGTGAAGCTGGCCTGCGTGGTTAAACATGGTGGTATCTGATGTGTCAGGGTGTACGCGGTACGTTGTTGGGTTCCCCCAAATAGATGACACCATATTTAGTGACAAGCTTTTGCCTGTACCGCTGAATGTTGACCCGATGTGATACACAATGCTCTCAGTCATCTTGGTAAAGCGATAGAGCGGCGCACCGAACCCCACCAAGCCAAAACACATAAGCTCATACATCTGCCGCTTCTGCAAGAACTCCATGAACTTGCCCCATTTCTCCAGCGTGCCTTTCGGGGCTGTAGCTTGGTTTATATTCTCAAGATCAGGCATCGGCATTTTTATTATGCCCTTGGAGGTATATATGCGCCCGTTATAAACAAACGAGTCATCCTCTTGCCAGCCGTAATGATCTGGGATTTTAAGTGCGTGCCGTGAAGATGATATTGCCTGGCAGCTACTGCGAACAAACCCAACCAAGTATTTATCAACGCCCTGATGCATCGCAACAATATTGTTATTAGCCAGCCATCCCAACAGTTCATCAGGTCTGGTTATTAGGCGCTGCGGTATCGTAATTTCAATGGCACCTTCAGGGCGCATAGCAATCATATGTATATAATGCACGCCACTCTGGTTCAGTATATCTACGGCAAACAAGTCATAGGGCAGCACAAGCGTGTCCTTGTGTGTCTTGCGCCCTGTATCTTCATCTTTTATATACTCCCTGTAGAATATGCCGCCTTTTTCACCATAGGCGAACCCCCACGGTGCTTCTGGTCTGGTGATTACGGCCTTACCTGTTTGCGCATCTTCTTCAGAGTTTATGCTTAATACGGATGCATCAATCTCAACTTTTTTAGCATCTGTAGTAGTAGCGTATGAGTGCCCCAATGCCAAAGGGTTTGTAATTTTCCCCCAGTGTGGGCATAACTGGCATATGCCTGCATGTATTTTGTCTACCGCAGCACATGAATATGGCCCACCATGTACTTTAATTTCGTTAAGCTTTTTATGCATCAGCTCCCTGGCATACGGGTGCATATCAGTCAGTATTTCGCAGGACTTAGGCCCATCAGCACATTTTTCAGCCCAAGAAAGGGTTGCGCGCCATAGGGGCTCCATGTTCTGTTCAGCGGCGTGCAGCAGGTAGTACTGTAGTTGCCCACATCCCTCTGCTATAGGCTTACGAATAATGTCCTCAAACCGAGTTTCAGAGTTATTAATCAGGGCTATCCTGGCACCTGTACTTTCTTTAGGGGCTGTTGGTTTTGTGCCTTTTAGTCCGGTTGTGTCTGTTGGTAGCTCAGCTATAGGTGTGTGCTGTTGAAGTAACTCCTTGATTTTATTGAAGTCAAATATACTTCCTGTTTGCACAATATCCACAGAGTGCGCTGGGCGGTATTGCAGGCCACCTTTTAAACCATGATTTGTAGTGCCCGGTACGCGCAATATGCGTACAGAGTCAGCCGGAACCGCCTCGTCAATAATCAAACCCTGGTCAATACAGAGCTTTTTAAAAGCATCAGCTACAGGCTGCCACAGGGCCACAGGAACGTCTTCAGTAAATGGCCAGTATGCATGTACCCCGCCCCCTGAATCGTTGAGCCACGGCAATCCTAGTGAGTCCATTCCGGTAGTTTTCAGAAATTCTTGCAGTGCAACAACAGCATCAACTTTAGTCAGGTACCCTTTACCGTCTTTTGCCTTATTCTGGCCACAGTCTAAATCTAAAAATAAGGAACGTAGTGCAACTACGTTAGGCTTAGTGCGCTTACCTTTTACTTTGAATGATGCCAGGGCGAAGTAAATATCATGCTTCCATGGATATGTAGCATCCAGCATGCCTATTACGGTGTCTTTGAAAGCGTGCTTGGGTTTAGCAGGAGATACAGAATTGTTCAGTTCAACAGCGCAATAGACACCAGAAACTGGCAGCAATGCCGTTAGGAATTCGAGCGGTTCCATGGAAAGTCCTTGATTTAATTAAAGAACCGCTCTTTGGCGGTATTGTACGCATCATCCGCAGAATCGGAAGCCATGGTAATCTCCACAAGCTCCTTCACCCGATCTCTGTAAGCGTTAGTAACTGTACCACCAAACATCCAGTTATAAACTGTTTGTCGTGTTGCTCCGAGTAATTCAGAAATACGCATGACTGACAAATCTAAATGTATCGCCCAGCGCCCTAACTTAGCCCCCAGATTTTGTCCAGCATATTTAACACGCAGTTTAGTTTTTTTTGAATAGGCCATTTTTGTTCCCAGAAAAACCGGGGGCGTAACTGCCCCCGTTATAGATATTATCTATTCCATTTGCCGACAACATCTTTCAGCGCATTTTCCTTACTAGCATCTACAGGTGCTTCAGGTGCTGTTCTGCGTACTACAGGCTCGTCTATTGGGGGCTCTGTTTGTACAGGTGCTTCTGCTTTGGCAGGGCGACCACGACGCTTAACAGGGGGTTCACCTGCTTCAACTTTAGGCTCTGCTTTCGGTGCTTGCGGTTTTGGCGATTCAAACTCCGCGTTACTGGTTGGTGTTTCTTTAACGCCATCACGTTGGGCCACAGTCATGGTAACAGCAGCCAATGCATCAGCACTTTTGCCAGCTTGCAGAACTTGCGCATACTCTTCATCAGAAACGTAGTCCATGGCCTTGAAGAACAGCTTGGGGCTGGCTTCCTTGGTATCGAAGCGCATACGGGTGATGACTTGATTGGGGTCAACATTGTTAGCTGCCAGCCATTGAGCATAGGCTTGCAATGGGCGGTTATCGCCTTCTTCTTTGCCAAAAATAGACTTGGCAGGAACAACAACTTGTAGTACGTCACCAGCAATATCATTGGCCAGAACTACAGCCATACGTTTTTGATACCGGCATGCTTTAGTTTCCCCAGTGCCTGAACCAGCAATGTTTTGTGGGCAAGAGGCACAATCATTGCACTGTTGCTTAGTTGCTTTCGGGTCAGGTTTATCTCCGTCTTGCGACCAGCACAAAGGCGCAACAATATGGTCTTCATCAAATGTACCTTCGTAAAAAATACGACTGATCTTAGGCGCTGCCGCAACAATAACTACATCAAGATAGCGTTCATCAATAGCTGCTAATTCTTTGCCGCCTGAAATCAAGCGAAATACACCCCCCTTAATTGATACGCGCTTCCCATACCCACCTGCGCCACCAGCTAAGGCAGTTGACAGTTCCGATGGTGCAGTGCGGTTCTTAACAAAGTCCGGTACGTTGGCCTTTGGGTTGAATTGAATTACATTAGTGTTCATGCTTTATTTCCTTAAGTAGGTTTACGTACAGATATTTCATACTTGGATTCCGAATTCAGTCCGGGTGGGATTACTCCGGGATTGTCTTCCAGAAACGTCTTTAGATTGGTCTGAGCAATACGGCGTTCAAATAGCGAAGTAGCCCTATGCTCTACTACAAACTTATCAAACTCTTCCCAATCATTAGTGAAGTACCGCGTCTTTTGCAGCAAAGATACCGTGCCCTGTGCCGTTTTTAGGGATTTCAAACCGGCCTCAAGCATATACCCTTTCAGTGCACTTGAAACAACATCTTGTTCTGATTCAAGATTTCCTAATTCTGCTTCAAAACTTTTAGTTAGCTCTTCTTTTGCGGAACGTATGTTCCTGTATGCCTGTACCAGCGCATCTATCTTTAGTTGGTCCATTGTTTTTCCTTGTGGTTATTATGTCTATCTTTATACACCTGTTTTAATCATCATGCAACTCCTCTTCGTAAAGTTTAACGAGTCCATCATGCAACTCCTCACGGTCTGCCAGCCGCCTAAACATCCTGCGTTCAATATCACTGCTTTGCAATAGCACCACAGTAACTTTGTCGCTACTTTGCCCAAATCTATCTGCACGTGCAATACATTGAATGTATGTTTCCAATGACATAACCGGGCCCCAGAAAACCACAGTATCAGCAGCAGTCAACGTAACTCCATGCGATGCGGCTTGAGGCTGGATAATCAACACTTTCAAATCCTGCTCTTCTTGGAACCGTTTAAAAATCTCAGTGCGTTTAGTTACAGAAACATCACCGTGTATCAATGCACACCCTATCTTTTCCTTAATTAAAAACTCTTCAATAAACGATATGCTGTGCCGGTATGGAACAAATATTAAAATCTTCCGGCTCGTTTCTTCAATCACTTCCATAAGCACATTAAGACGTGGCTTGCAGTCAAACTGGAGCGTTTCATGAGTATCTGTATACGCACCCCCGCTACTAATCTGCAGTAACTTATTAACCCCAGCAGCAGCATTTACTGCGGTAATAGTCTCACCTGCTGCACTCACCAGCATGTTATCTTTTAGCAGCTTGTAGTATTTCTTTTGCTGCGGTGTCATTTCCACATCTCGTGTCTCTGTAAGCACAGGAGGCAAGTCCAGGCATTCTGCCTTGGTATGGCGTATAGCAGGCTGTAGCGCATCAAACACGCGCTGATTAGCCCCAGGTTTAGGCACCCACTTATACATGGATATTTTATTCATAACCATATCGCGCCATGCAGAAACATACTTAGGTATCGCATTGGGATTTATAAGCTTGGCCAGTCCATAAGCTTGTTCAGGAGACTGTGCCGCTGGCGTTCCTGTCATCATCCACAGCATAGTGGACGGATGCGCTTTCATTATCATGTTAAGATTCTTCCAGCGTGTAGTAGCCGTATTTTGATAATGTGACGCTTCATCAGCGATAATTAAATCAAACGTGCCATCGCGGATAATTTCATCTTTGATAATGTTCAAGCCGTCATAGTTAGTAATTACTATTTCGTAGTTTTTTCTCACCAGTTCCACACGTTTACTTCCATCTGTGTGATATGCAACTACTGCACTCCTATGAATTATACTCTTTGTAATATCCCCCATCCATGCAGAGCGCATAATAGACAGCGGGCAAATAACAAGCACACGGCGCACTTCGCCTTTATNCATTAAGTAATCTGCAGCCCATAATGTAGCTACCGTTTTTCCTGTATTACCGGAAGCAAACACACACCCATTCCTTCTAAACACTAAAAAAGAAGTTGGCACGGTAAAACAATATTTAAACCCGTCAGTAGATGGTTTTTCAAATACGGTAGGTTTTGTTTTATTTTTTAGTGCGAGCGCTATTTGTTCCGATGCTCGCACTGTTACTATGTAGCATGGGGTTTTTCTATGCGAATCTATCGTAATGCGCGCTATTTTTCCAATAGAAGAAAACATAAACTGTACAAAATCAGCGCTATTTTTATTTGTGCTAAAAAACTGGGAGCCTTTAGCACCAGCACGAACACAGCCATCCCACATAAAAACTTCAGAACGGAGTACTTCAAGTTGTGTTGCAGATACCCCCCAAAAATAAGAACCAAACTCTTTCGTTTTAATCGGGGCATTAAATCTAAATATATGGAATCCTTTAGCTGTAGCTGTGTTTTGTTTTCTTACTAGATACTCAATACCTGCTGCCTTTAAAATACTATGCATTCTAGCAACTTTTCGATCTTTTTTAAGACGAACAGTACACCAATTTGTATTGCTTTTACTAAAATGCCCATCAGCTATAACAGCTACTTGTACACGCAGCTCTGCATCAGATAAAGCTACTCCAATACTTCCGCCCCACTGAAATGCTGCAGGTATAGCCATATGGCCAAAACCCGGAATCCCTCCAATTAGTCTGCGACTTCTTTTTATTTTTGCATGAAAATCATTATGAGCTTCATACACTTCCTGCGCTGTAAGTACATCAAATAGTTTTGGGTTGGCATCACTCAACAATATCATTCTATGCTCTGGGGATAGCATTTGATCTATGCCGTACTTAGTTTTTATGTGCAGCATAGCTGCACATGGTTTTTTAATATAGTCCGTAGGATGTACAAATTCTATGTGCCCAGTACCCGCATGGTACTGTGCTACTTCCCCAGAAGTATATTCAGATATTCTTCTCCACCCAGTCGGTGAAAGGTATTCAGTATCTGAATCAACGCAACCAGCTTCACTCAACACAAAAGCTTTGCGGTTCATTGTAAGAAATGACGCTGTATCAATTTGGTGCTGCATAGGTTTGTATTTACCGGGCCAAGCATATTCTTTTTGTATTGGCGATGGCGTGTTTAAGAACCCCATATTTTTTAGTACTCGTGCTTCATCCAGTCCCCAATGCACAGCAATTTCATGCATACCGAATTTATCCCTGCCAAGATCTTGGCTCTTGGGGATGATACTAAATTTCTGCGGGTCCTTAGTTTTTAATACAAGAACTTTGTTTGCAAATATTTCCATTTATTCAACTATCCTTACACGCTCTTCGTAATCAACTATAACCTTCTCCATGCGATTCCTGAACATTAATCTGCATGCCACACCGCAGTGGAAATCATTCAAGCTATCTACACCTACCCATGAGTCTCCAAACGCTGCTCTCCACAAATCTTCTGCCACTGTAAACGGTATTTGAAACGCTTCTCCTTCTAGCATCTGGGGAGTACAAGGCCGTATTTGGTTCGCCGCTGCATTATTTTGCAGTTGTGCTTGACTAAACCCTGATGGTGCTAAGGGCCATACAGGCGTTGCTGCATTAGCCACTGGAGCATTACCGCTCCCTCCACCTACTAACTTTTTAAAAATACTATTCATAGCAAACTTCGTTTTCAACGTTCATAAATTATTTCACCTTTTTCTTCTTCGGTTTATTTATTTTTACTGTGTGGTCTGGGTTCCTCGTAAATGATCTGTTCTTACTAGGGTCTTCCACCTGCAGGTTGCTATCAGCATTTGTGCCGCCTTTCGATATAGGCTTCTTATGGTCAATATCTTTGCCTTTTCTATCCACGCCTTCCTTATCCAGCTTATATCTAGCACGCGCACGTTCAGCGCGAGCTGGCTTTTCATCTCGTTTTTTCTGTTGCTCCCACTCAAGCTTAAATGGACGTGGCTTATTAACGTATGGCATGATAGTTCCTCAGTTAGCTCTTCCATTATAAATACAGTCCAAAACGGGGCAGAACTTTTTACAAAGACCTGATTGTTGCTCATGCCACACCCCGGCTTCATTGGCATCCAGAATATTCCCAAACCTTTCTTTGTACCGCTCCCAGTGTTTTGGCATTTCGCTGCGAGCCATGCGCGACTTAACTATGTCGTTCTTTAGCAAGTAAATCAATGCAGAGCTGACAAATTCAATTTCAGGATACACAGTCATTACCATGATGCTCATTAATTCAAGCTGGCTTTTATCTGGGTACTTATTGCTTCCCGTTTTCCAGTCTACTACCCAAGCATGCTTATTTTCGTGATCGAGAATCAGTAAATCAACAACGCCCCTGACCCACACTTTTTTATCAAACCAATCAACAACTCCAAGATTCGCATCCAGGGCCATTTTTAGTTCTGCTTTTTTTTCCCCTTGCCTAAATATCGTGGCATCCACAACATCTTTTACAAAAACAAACTCAGGTGGGAAATGCTTCTGCAACTCCACATATTCTTCAATAGCCTTATGCATATTATTGCCATATATGGATTGCTCGTTTTCTTCAAAAGGATATTTCTTAAGCACCCGTGTTTCATGATATTTACGAGGGCAGCTTTCAAAATCGCGTAAAGATGAATGAGAAAAAGATTTAATCATGCTGCCCTCTTTTTAGTATTTTAAACTGTAAATTGCGTTATTAAACAGCTTTGCAAATCTTGTAACAAACTTCTCATCAAACGCAAGAGCTTTAAGTCCCATTTCATACAACACACCGTGTGTTAATTCATGCACCAGTGTTTCGTCCATTTGTTTTGCGCTTGGCATTTTTCCTGATTTTCGGTCCAATGTGGACAGGCGAATCTCCCTGTCCTGGTAATAAATCCTTCCGAAGTACGATCTGGATTTTACCGTCTTGAAAATGAAGCGTTTCCTGTTTATTAAAACTGTTTTTGGTAATTTCACGCTCTCTCCTTGAGATTTCTCTGTTGATGTACCAGATTGCTTTTTTTAAGTCTTGAATTTCATCCCCACCTTCTTTGAGCCCCGCACGCCAAATATATTTCATAGCATTACCCAAACAAAAGTTCATATGCTCGGCCACTTCAATACACTCCACCCCGGACTTACTTGAACAATAATGCTTGGGACTATTAACAACATCGTTCATTTTGCATCTCCATATCGTTTAGCCCAACTCACATCACATGCTAATGGAATCCCCGGCATGAATATAGGGTCTTCTGTTAATGCTTCTTTTACAGCTTGTGCTGCATCTTCCACATCTTCTTCATCAGTCAGCACAATCAACTCGTCATGCACAGTTAACAAAATATCTCCCCAAAAACTTATCTTCAACATGGCATCAGTCATTACAATGCGAGCCACAGCACTCACACAATTTTCCGTAATTTTACCAGCATATACTTTAGTTACATTAGAACCTTCGCCATACTGCCATTCTTTCTCTTCCACATCCCATTTAAGATTAGGATAGCGCAAAAACATCCCGTTGGGAAGGCGTATTTTTTCCTTGGAAAACTCAAGGCATTTGTAGGTAAAAGGCTTGCCATTACCGCTTAAAACACCCTCAAGTGCACTTGTACACATATTCCAAAAAGCTACCGTCTCCTGGCTAGATCCACGGTACAAATCAATTATCTTCTTTGCTGCAATACAGTGTACAAGGATTTCATTATCTGTACATACACGAGGGATCTCCAGCGCCCGTTTAAAGAATGGCTCATAACTTATAAAAGCATCAGCTTCATCCTGAGTAACGCCTAATAACTTTGCATCTTCTACTGTATACATTACCGGAGGAGCCCCTAAGAACCCTGCTAAAAGTTGTTGTGAAAATGACCACCAGCCTAATTGGTAATTTGCACCTATTAAAGCCGACTTCGCACTTTGTCTTAAAAGAGGGTGTGAGTCCTTAGTCATCCCAGGAATTCCGAACATACGAGCACCAAACGCAGCATACGGGTCTGCACCGGACTTAAAGATTTCCAGTAGTTCAGTATTGCCGGATAAGTACGCTAATACACGTGGTTCAATCTGCGATAAGTCCCCCACCACTAACAAGCTACCCTCTGGGGCCATAATTGCTTTACGCAGTTTGCTGTTACGTTTCAAGTTCTGAAGATTTATACTAGCCCCTTTAGCCGCAGCCCATCGCCCTGTATGCGCGCCGTAATAAGATAACGGGACAGGGAGCGCACCCCTGGAAGAAATATCCAGGAACCTTTGCGAGCGCGTCCGTTCGAGCGTGCTTTTAACTGCGAGACGCGCCTCACAAAGAAGCGCAGCCTCCTCATTGTCACCATTGAGGAGCGACTGAAAGACGGCATCTGTCTTCGCAAAGGCCCATGCTTCTTTGCCTGTTTGTTTACTGATCTTTTTGGGCGGCACCAAATTCCCGATCTGTGAAAGTTTTTCTGCAAACCTTTCGCTACTTGCTAGGTCTTCATCTGATACTCCAAGTTTACTTAATAAACCTTCACGTTTTATTTTTTCCTCTGTAATCACTTCTGTTAGTAGCTCTGCATCCAGCACTAGCCTTGGCTGTATAAACATACGCTGCGTCATATCTATCAGGCGCAACTCATCTTTGGGAAAATCTCTCACCAGTTCCTTAAATATCGCATCACACAAAAACACATCGTGCTTACAGTACTCGGCAAGTTCTTCTTCCACTGCATGGCTTAGTACTGTCTTGCCATCTGTGCTATACAGCGCCTTACCTTTAGGTGGTAGGTTAAAACGTGCTGCCAGTTTAGCCAGACTGTTGCCCACCTCAACGCCGTGCAGTGCTCGCGCCATGCTCAGGGTATCAAAAATAAAGCATGGTACATACCCATAAATCCAAGCCAGTATAGATATGTCAAACATCGAATTGTGCGCTACCACAGCAGTTGTAGTCCAGTCTACTTTATCAAAAAAACCTTGCAAGTCAGACCGGTGCACCCAACGTATAGTATCTTCACCCAGGAACTTATAGGCCATACCCCACGCCTTGAACCGAGGGTCACGGATGTATTCCTCCGTTGTCATTTTTGAAAGCGTATATGATTGGCTATCCCAATAAGTTTCAAAATCTAATACCATCACCTGCTTAAAAGGACAGCTCATTTAGTACTCCCACAAAAAATAAGGTATTACTGGCGCACCAGTTTGGCGACCTATAGAACATCCAACCGCCCACTCAAAAGCTCTGCCAAAATCGGTCTGCGTTGGTTTTTTTGTTTCCGTCATTTCAACCCCAAATCCTCTTTAATGGTTTTAGCTACCCAATACGCCAAATCAACAGGCACAGCATTTCCTATCATCTTGTAGGCATTACGCATGTGCGTATAAACAAACTCATAATTATCAGGGAATGTCTGAATCCTCGCGCATTCACGGATGGTTAAGCGCCTATACTTACTTTCGTGACCATGTGCGAATTCTAGCAATTCCTGTCCTTCTACCTTCACCATTTTAGGGGCTTGTGGGTGAAAAGGTATATGTCTATCAGTAGCTAAAATTGTATATGACTGCTCATCCCAACCCCTCACGCGATTGCGTGACATGAATATAGGTGAATATCCACTATCCATAAACTCATGGTTTTTTACCTTTTTAGTAGCACCAATTTTCAATTTAGCTAAATCACCAATCGCATCCCGCAATGTTGTTTTAGCTTTAAGCGGCTCAGGGAACTTAAAAGTTTTATTTAGTGATTGATGGTAGCCCACGATAAATACGCGCTCCCTGTCTTGAGGAACACCGTAATCACTGGCTTTTAGTAGCTTCCAGCTAACGATATAACCTTCGCTCTCAAACAGTTTTATTATTTGTTTAAACGATTCCATGTTGCGAGCATGAATTAAGCCGTGGACATTTTCAGCAACAAAGAACGTAGGCTTTGTGCGTTTAATTACGCGCAGGTACTCAAAAAATAACTTTCCTCTAGGGTCTTTAATGCCGCGACGCGCACCTGCTTCTGACCATGATTGACACGGCGGCCCACCTATCACTCCTGTAACTGTTTCAGGTAAATCAGTATCGGGAATATCGCGGATTGAACGTCCATCAAACTTAGTTTTTGGAAAGTATTTTTGATAAGAAGGGGCTATGGTTTTGTCGTATTCGTTTGCCCATACCGTTTTAAATCCAGCCTTTTCAAAGCCTATATCCATACCGCCTGCGCCTGCAAATAAAGATACAAGTGACAATTGCTTTTTATTAAACTCTTTACCAAAACCGGTCATTTCTTCACCTTTTTCTTGTGTGATTTAGCTACAGGTTTTACTGGCTGTTGTGCCCCTCCTGATGTAATAACTATCAACTTCTCATGGATAGTTACTGTAGCACCAAT
>TBL_comb48_EPIDRAFT_1001041_pt1 | contig 20991 bp, 20 predicted proteins | sample TroBogEpilimnion_37_FD_10681 | JGI IMG/M metagenome (IMG submission 10681)
AATATACCATCTCGTATTTTTAAATTAACATTAGATGATCCTTCAATTGAGATACCATACCCTACTGCTGAAAGAGTGTTTATAATATTACCTTTTATATTAACATTTGAACCATTTCCAATTATTTTAATAGCAACTTGTGAATTATTTATTTGATCAAAATTAAAATTTATATTAGATGAATTATTTACAACTAATGGTGATAATGAAGAATTTGATCCTAAAAATGATGCAAATCCATATACGTTTGAAGAAACACTTCCGTATGAGTCAATAAATCCATTTTGAGAAAATATAACACCTTGCTCACAATAATAATCAACATTATTTACAAGTGGTGCACTTTCAGTATATATACCCTTTTTTATATAAATGACACCATCACTATAAGAACTTGTTAGTCCAAAAATAGCACTTGCTATTGTTGCATAAGGCTTATCAATTCTATCAACTAATGCAGTAGTATTATTACCTCTATTAATATCAACATATGATATTTTATAATTTGAAAAAGAACCTTTATTCATATCAACATATGCCTTACTAACTAATGAATTTGCAACGAATGTACTACTATAATCACTTGAATATTGAAGCCCTAATCCATTTGATGTAGTTATACTAGAAGTAGCTGTAACAATTGATAAATTATTAGTAAATGCTTTAATACTAGAACTTGCTACTAGTAAATAAGATGAAGTATTTAGAGCATTATCTGTTGATAATAAAATAGATTTTTCAGTATTATATAAATAATCAAAATTAATTTGATTTGTACTATTATATGATTTTAAATTTGATTGTGTTCCTAAAATAATGGATGATCCACTACCAACTATTATAGAATATGTAGCACTATCATTACCATATTTTAAAACATCCATTAATGGTAAATTAACGGAATATGTAGACCATGATGCTGTTCCTAATCCATTTGTCATTAAAACTTGATTTGGTAAACCATCAACATTTGGTAATGTATAGGCATTATTAACATTTACATTATTTCCAAGATAAACAGTATTTGATTTTGATGCTGTTAAACTATATCCACCAATTATAACTGAATTTTGAACACCATTATTTGTAGTTGCATTTTTAGTATTTATATGAACATATGCTTTATTATCAGAACCAATACCATCATAAGTCTTACCTGTATCAAATACTTTTATATTACCACCAACACCAATTAAACTATCATTATGTGATATAGAAAAAGATGTACCATTTTGAATTAAACTAACAGAATAAGTAGTTGATCCAACTTGTGATGAAAATGTATTACTATTTATAGTTAAAATATTTGAATTATTACCATTAATATTTGATAATAATATATTATTGATATTAGTATTGATATAAGAATTTGTATTAGAAGATGTAACTGATATATATACACTACTTGTATAACCATAATCTAAAGAAATTCTACCACTACCATTTACTGAACTTATATAAGTAGCAGTTCCCATAATTATAGAATATGTTCCTGAATTATTCCCATAATTTAAAGTTTGATCCAAACGCTGTGTTGAAACATTACCAACTTTTGTAATTATCCCATTTTGATCCTTTTGCTTTAGAACTCCATCTAGATCATATCCAATGGTATAACCAATACTTGAAGGGGTTGCAGCGACATTTACCATGTCAATGTAATTATTTAATATAATTTGACTCATCTATCTAAACTTATTTATTATACTATATATAAAATATTGTAATCTTTTTATTACTATATTTGTAAAAAAGAAAAAATAAGATGACAAGAGAAGAATTATTAAAATCAAGAGAGAGAAAAATATTATTACCTAAATATAACCCTGATGAAAAAAATAGATTTTTCAATGGTATTGATTTGAATAATAATAAGAATACTGATTTTGTTTATGGTGCTTGGGATAAAATGCCTACTTGGAAAGAATTGCGAATTGCTTATCAAAAAACAATTTGGTTCAGTAAGTCAAAGGAAGATAAGAGAGATCTAATTTTAAGATCCATTTTATAATTAATATTTTGGAATTGGCATATCGGATGTAATCTGAATTTTAAATCCAAATCCGGTATCATCATCTGAGCCATATTTAGTTTGTGTGTGATATCCATTACCACCATCAAAAGATATTGGCTTAGGTGCATTATTTTGTTGTTCTCTACGCATTTTTTCTTCTCTAATACGAGCCTCTTCCTGTGCTAACATCTGTTCAAATGTTAATCCATTATCTTGTTGAGGTTGTTCAACTTCCTGATTTGAAGAATAATGTGTATCTTGATATCCATATTTTCTTAATAACTGTTCAGCCTCCCAATTATCAACTTGGGGATTATTATTAATCTCTATCTCTTGATCTTGTATAATTCTAACTTCAGGGCGTATCATATAACTATATATTTTTTCTAATTAATGTTATTTTGTTGTTACCCCAATTCTCAACTTTAAACCCTTCTATTGGATTATTTTTCAAATGTCTTAAATATAATTTAGTTCGTTGTGTTATAAATCCCTTCTCTTGTTCCTTTGCAAGACCTTCAAACCAAAGTGATTTAACCCATTCCCTATTTTTTAAAAAATCTTTTAATATGTTTTCAAATATTGTTTTAAGAGTGCTATATGGATTACTACTTACCATTTTATTCACATTCCAATCATCAACATCATCATCCCAAGCAAAATATGCCATTTCATATGATTTACCTAAAATTGGATTACTTTTAGGACCAATAGAATCATTTTTAAATTGAACTAAATACCTATTACCCTCTATATCTTCAAATTCATATTTAACTAAAAAATCATCACTACCAGATACAAGTCTAACAGGATATGCTTCTATTTTTTCATTTAGAAGCTCGGTTATGGATTTCAAATATTTCATATACTATATATTAAAAAAAGAAAACTAAGTTTTTTACTATATAATAAATGAAGTATAATATAGTAGCACTAGACCCATCACTCATTTCAACAGCATTGGTTGTTAGTTCGGGTGATTCATTTAAAATGTTTAATTATTGTAGAGAAAGTTCTGCATTTGGTAAAACAGGTATAAAAAAATGGTTTAAATTAGCCGAACAATATGTGACTTATAGATTTGTAAATTATAGATCATATAAAGACTATTCAGAGGGTGAATTGACTAAACTAAAAGATTATGATAAAATAACAGATGATATTATTTCTGATATTTTAGATAATATTGATCCAAAACTACCAACCAAAATAGGAATAGAAGGTTTCTCATATAGTAGTAAAAATGGGGACATCTTGGATTTAGTAGCATTTTCAACGCTACTTAGAAAAAAACTATTTGATAAAGTATCTAATGATATTTTAGTATTATCACCATCAACACTTAAATTAGAATCTTGTAAATTAACTTACCCACCTATTGAAATTGAAAGTGGTAAAAAGAAAAAAACTATTAAAATAGAATATAGGAATAATTTAGGAATTTCAGGAGGAAAATTTACCAAAAACGAGATGTATATGGTAATTATAGATAATAATGATATGAATGATTATTGGACTACACATTGTAAAACAATCAAAGATGATATCTTATCAGTATCTATGATACCCAAGCCACATGAAGATTTAAATGATGCTTTTCTTATATACAATGTATTAAAAAAAGAAAACCACTCATAGAGTGGTTTTCTTTTTTTAATTATGTTTTCGTTCATTTATTCTTTCTAACTCATTTAGATAAATATTTGCACTTTCACCCAAATAAGCACTTAGACGTTTAACCTCTGCATAATCACCATTATCAAGTGCGTCATCAATTAGTACTTGAAGTTCTGATGGTGATAATAGACTTAAATCTTGTTCTCTTTCGGATGATTGTCTAACAAGTTTATCTATTTCAGATTCTTCATCTTTTCCAGGTTCAGGATGTTCATTATTATCTTTATCGTCTTCACCATGTCCACCAAATTGTTGTTCTAAATCATATTTACGAATTTCTTCTTGATATTCATCTTCTAAATTGTTAACTTCTTGAATAATAGCTTCTATCCTACCTTTAGCCAAGGAACCATTAAATAATTCAACATCTATAACATATTTTATTTTACCACTAACATCATCTTTTCTGAAAACTGAAAATATACTTTTAGTAATAGCTAAGAATTCCTCATCACTGAATTTACCACCCCTATCTCTATCAAATGCCAATATTGAAAAAACTTTTTCTTTCATATTGGAATATTTATTAGCATCTTTACAAGCATTAATAAAATCTCTGAACATTGCTTGTGCTAAAGTTCCATATCTAAAATCTTCTGCTTCATCTCTATACGATGATGTAGCTTTCTTAACCTCCTCTGCAAATTCAGGATCAGATTTAATAGCTGATGATTGCAATAACATATAAATACCTTTAACTGTTTCATGTATAAGCATTGGGAAATCAACACCATAAGCTCTAATAACTATTTTATTAAACTCACTATTTTCTTTTAATAATTTAAATTTATATTGTTTATTATCTAAGGATTCCCATGCAAGATCAACAGCACCAGCTATACCACCTGGTAAATGTTTAAACAATTGTTGTTTCATACCAACCGGTATATTCCAATCTAATTTATCAGCTTCATCAGAGGTTTTTGACCAAATGTCTAAAATTTGTTTATATGATTCTCCAAATATGGAATTTAAACCACTTATTATAGTATCTGAAAATTTGATAATATCCTTAGTTGCTTTACCCTCACCTTGTGTAATCATGTTAAGAATTTTTTTCTTATCAATTGCAAAAGCAACATCTTTATTTGTTATTTCTTTTTGCTCTTCCTCTTCATGTTGCTCTTCTTCCTCTTCAGAATCATCACTATCAAAGAAATTGAAGAAATCATCTTCCTCTTCTTCTTTCTCCTCTTTCTCCTCTTGTGTTTGAGTTTCCTCATCATTTACTTCTTCCTCATCATAATCAGGTTTCTCTTCTGAAACTTCTTGTTTAACATTTAATGTAGGTAATTTATCAATAACACTCTCACTTGGTCTTATTAATTTAATAATAAGTTCAACTGGTTTTTCAGATGTTTCTAAAATATCACCATATTCATCCATTATTGCCTTTTCTGCTAATTTTTCAAGAGCTATATATCTCTTTTCCAAATCATCTTTATAAGTAGGTGATGAAGTATCTAAACCATTTGTATTGATAAATGAACTAGATTGAGCCATTAGAGATCCGATATTGGAAACTCCTGCATTACCACCATTCATACTATCAATATTAACACCTAGGTTTTTTTTTGCTTCTTCTTCCGATTTTCTCATAAAATCACCAGGTAGACCTTTATTGGTTCCTAAATTTGCTTCTTCTATTATAAATTCTGAAAAATCTTTTAATTTTATTTTCATAACGCTTTATATAATTTTTATTTGAAATATGAATCTATTTCATTTTTTTCTTCTGATGATAAAGATTTATATATCTCATCAAGTCTATTAACCACATCACTCACATTTGCATATTCTCCTTTTTGTTTCAATGCTTTTTTAGTTGGAGTAGCAACCATAGTCTCATTTTCAAAAAATCTAACATATTTTTTAATATATTTCATATTGATAATTTATTTTTATTAGTGTATATATAAAAAATAATTTTCCAATAATTGAAAAATAATATATAAAGAAAAAATGAAAAATAAAATGAAAAAGTTTTCAGAAATAAAAAAAATAAATAAGAAGATATTTGAAGCAGATAATCTTCCAATGAATATAGAAGAACCTAAATTAGATGTTACTCCTAATATTGAAATGCCTACAGAATTTTTAGGTGAAGGATCAACACCAGGTAAATTATTCTCTAAATTATTCGAATCAAGAGAAATGGCGCATATTTATCATTTACAAGTTAAAGGTGATATGGGTTCTCATGCTAAACATACTGCACTTGGTGATTATTATGAAGGTGTTTTAGACTTGGTTGATAGTTTGATAGAAACATTCCAAGGCCAATATGGTATAGTTGAAGAGTATGATGTAATTGATACATCTGGAACTAGGGAAAAAGATACAATAGAATATTTTAATGAATTAGCTAGATTTATNAAAGAAGAAAGAAAATGTATTAATGAAGAGGATACACACTTGCACAACATTATTGACGAAGTAGTAGCTCTTGTTTATAGAACACTTTATAAATTAAAATATACAAAATAAATAAAAAAGCCACTCTTTTGAGTGGCTTTTTGTTTTAAACTAATTGAATAGCATTTATTTCATTAAATAATGAATTTTTATCAAGTTCTAACATTTTCATGATATCAAATACTTTATCAGAAAACCCTGCAAGTGCAAATACATTTTGTTCAGGAAATTGCATTGTTGAATACCCAGCTAAATCCCAAGAATATACAAATGGATTACAATCAAATTTTTCCTTATATTTATTAAATTCCACAGTAGGTGTTTCATATCCTATCCAACCTTGCATATCACTAAGCAGAATAACTCTTGAATATTTTTTATTAGCAGTTTTAAATATTGCTCTAAAATTAGTACCCCCACCAGCATATCTAAATGAGTTTCTAATTGTCATAACAGAATCTAATGGATTATATGATATATATTGAGCATCATTTGAAAAAGTCATTACATCACAATTATTCTTTTTTGCAATTATTGCACCAAATAAACTAGCTATTTCAGATGGTTTACCCTGCATAGAACCAGAAACATCCATTACTAATAACGTATTTTCAAATTCAGGTACATTTATTAATGATATTTCAAGTGCATTATTAATAGCAACTAATACTTTTCTTGTTTCAGTAGTAGGATCTAATTTAGATATTTCATCATATGCTGTTGAAAATCTAAATGGTAAAACTCTTGACTTAGATATCAACTTCTCATTAACTAACATTTCACAAGCCAAATCAACCGTATTTGGAGCTTGACTTAAAATATTGCGTAGATTACGTAATAATGCAAAATATCCTAATTTTTTAGAAGATAATAAGTCTGACCATGCCTCTGCTTTTAATTTTGTTAAATCATCATCATTTTCAGAAACTTGCCCAACGGTTGATAATTTAGCTTCCCATGTTTCAGTATTTTTCAACTTATCACTAATAAGAAGATTAAGTGCTTCTGAATTTCTTTCAGTTGGTACTGGATGAACTATATTAACAATATCTACTAATTTAACCTCTTTATTTGAATTTTTATACTTTGCTATTTGATATGAATCAAATTTATCAAATGCAGATGCAAACCCTTTTTTTAATGCATTAGGAAATTTTGGTTTATTTTTATCAGTTTTATTATCTAAATAATATGATAAAATCTCAGTCATATCATCAGGACGAACAACTACTTTATCATAGAAATTTTTTGCCCATTCCTGTCCACTTAACTGTGATGTTAATTCACCTGCAAGTGCGTGTGTAATTGATCGCATTCCAAATTTATCCCTAGCGTATATAGCAGATTTAGCAACAAACTCTTTATCTTCAATTTTTTCTGATAATACTTTTAAATCATTTAAAGTTGTTGATGCATTTTTATAAAACTGATCATTAACAAATGATGTTAACAACATTGATACTAATGCTAATTTATCTGATTGTTGATATGCCTGACCACCAGCCAAGTTTTCTGTTAGTGTTTTAGATTTTTCTACTTTTGTGTTAAATTTACTCATAATTTTATTTTTTAATTAATTTATATAAAAAAACCAGAATAATACATAAAGCACTATTCTGGTCATTAATAATTTTGCAAACAAGAAAACCTAGTCTAAGTGTCATAGAGAATTCTCCCGAAACTCCACCGATTTTTTAAGTGAACATCTCACCGTTTTCTTTATTTAAAGGAAATAAAACTATTCCTTGACTTGTCTCTAATAGAGATCTTCAGTGGTCAACTGGACTTTTTCACTTTAATTCGGTCTCGCAAGTCCAAATTCAGTAGCTTTGCTGTCGCTAAGCGTTCTCGACCTGTAGTTTAGAATTTATCTTTTCGAAGTAACTCAGAAACTATCACTATGTTTGCATTTAATAAATGACCGAGAAACCTGATAAAGAGTGGTTTTTGAATTATAAGCTATCGAAGTAACTCTTTATCTTGCTACGGTTTTATTAATATTTATATGTTTAAAAAACATAAAGTTTAATTATATATGCTAATATTTTAAATATTTTAAACATATAAGGATTTTTTATTGTTTAAAATTCAAAATCCCCAAAATCACTTTCAGTTAAATCCGATTTAACAGCACCCTTATTATAAGATTCTAATTCAGATTCTTGTGGTGCTACTTGTAAACTTTCAGAATTTGTCCAAGCATTTATCCAGTTAATAGGATTGTTAGTCTTCTCAAAAATTGGCTCCATACCAATCGCCTTTAATCTAGAATTAGTTAAAAACATCATATATTTTTTTAGAATATCAGCATTTAAACCTAACATTGAACCATCCTTAAATAAATAATCTGCCCAATCCATTTCTTCTTTTGCTGCTAATTTGAACATTTCAATAACAGTAGGTTGTAACTCCTTTACTATATCCGAGAAACCTTCTTGTTCATTTGTTGCTAAATCTTTTAACATCTTTTGTGTAAATCCTAAATGTAAATTTTCATCCTTGTTAATAAGTGATATAATTTTAGCATTACCTTCCATTTTACCATTTTGTGCAAATGCATAAGAACAAGCAAATGATACATAGAAACGAATTCCCTCTAAAATATTAACACTCATTAATGTTAAATAAAGTTTTTTCTTTCTATCCTCTTCTGATTCACCTAATGAATTAATCATATTATCATAATATTTAGTAACTGATGATGCTCTTTTGATAATTTCTGGATCATTTAAAATGTTATCAAACACTTCACCTGGCTGAGGATACACATTTTTAATAATAAATGTATAAGAATAAGAGTGAATTGTCTCAAAGAAAGACCAAGCTGAGCAAAATGCCTCAACTTCTGGATTTGATAAATCCTCTGTTAAATGTGGAATACCCCTTGACTGAACACTATCTAATAAGATTTGATACTTAAGATTTGATGTGAAAATAAATTTCTCATTTTCACTCATGTCTTTATAGTCCATTCTGTCTTTACTAACATCAAACTCTTCTGGTAACCAGAATGAATTTATCTGTTTTTTAAACAATTCAAAATATCCAGGATATTTAAATTTGTCATATCTCTGAATAGACATTCCTTTTGATCCAAAAAATACAGGTATTTTTGTGTAATCAATTTCATTGTTAAAGTTTAATATATTTGCCATAAATAATTTATTTGTATATTTTATATGTAATTTTTGTATTTAGTTTATTTTTAATGAAAAAAAAGAGGTTATTTTATTAAATAACCTCTTTTTAAAAGATTTTACTACTATTAAATAGTACAAGAATCCCCACAGTCATTATCACCAGGCTCAGCTACTAATTCTAACTTATTATCATTTAAATTCTCAGCACTAAACATATCTTCTAATTTATCAGATTTATAATCCTTTGAATTTGCATAATAAATTTGTTTACCACCTAATTTATAGAAATTCATAAGATCTTTGGCAACTTCTGATAATGGAATGTTTCCATCTTCATATTTCTTTTTATCATAGTAGTGATTAACTGATATACCTTGGTCAAAATACTTTTGAATAACTCCAACTAATTTATTCATATCATCATTACTGAAACCCCAAGAAAATTGATATTTATTTTTTAATTTTAATACCTCAGGAACAACTACCGGAAGTGGCCCACCAGATTTTGATTTCTTAACAGTGATTAATGATCTCGGTGCCTCAATACCATTTGTTGAATTACTTACAACTGATGAATTATGTGAAACACAACCATTATCTAATATATAATTATGCACATTTTTAACTTCAATGTCAAATGTGTGTTCAACATTTTCTGATTTTTTAATTGATTTAATATTCATACTTTTATTTTATTTTTATTTTGTTATTTTTAAATAAATACTATTTTCATATCTAGAGTATAATTCATCTAACTCTATCCATGAATTTTTATTTTTTCTTATATTTATTATATAGTTTAAAATTTCTAAGTTTTCTATACTTCCAATTATTTTAGGATCTACATTAGATATAAAACCTTGAAATTTGGAAAAATTATGATCTATATGATTTTCGTTTACTTTTATTGTTTTTTCATAACCTGTTCCAAATTTAGCCTCACCATTTAATCTCAAATTTAACTTAGTATAATAATCAACTTTATTACAATAATCTTTAAATTTCTTCACATCTTTCTTATCTATTGCTAATGATTTACCGAAAAGAGTATTATATGCTTTATCAGATAATCTATTATTATATTCAAGGTATTCTTCATGTGAATTAAAATTGGAAATAGATCTATGATCTTTTCTTGAACATTTATGAGAATATAATATACTAGCTTCTAAATAATTACCATTACAAACATCTAAACAATGATTAAAAGAAGTTGAATCTTTTTTGCTATTTATCACAGAATATATATATTCTGCATATTCTAAATCACCATTACATCTTAATATTATAGCATCCTTAGATACACCTGAAAAATATCTTTGATATTCTGATATTTTACGAGAGACATCATCACCTTCAAACCCCATTTTTATCCAATATTCAGGACACATTTTTGAACTATCCCGTTTACTTTTAATATTTCTTTCATAAATTTCTTCATATCTATCTTCACCATATTTATTTATAATATTATCCTTGTCAAATATATTTGATGTTTTCTGAAATTTCTCAAATAACTCATTACCTTTATCAACACCATGTCTTCTAATAAAACCTTCTAAAGATGTGACTTTATCACTTTTCATTTTGTCAATAGTTTTAACAGCATCTTCATATGAACAATTATCTCTTTCCATTATATAATTAGGATCATAGATCCTGGTTACTTTTTTATTATTAAAATGATATTCCCAGTTATCATCACCATATACTAATTTGAAAAAATCAGGTGTATTTGAAACATATCTATTTTCTTTACGCCATTCTAAATATTTTTCATAACGTTCTATATTAAATGTTTCCCTAGCTTTCTCACAATAATTAATTATTTTTCTATTATTTTTAAAAATATTTTCCAATATATATAAAATAGTTTCATAATCACTGATATATTCTATTTTATATATTTTTTTTATAAATTCTATATCATACTCTAATATATTTACTCTTAAATTTTTTTTAAGTATAGATGTAATTTTGGCAACATTAAAACTCATATTTTTTATTTTTTATTTATATATTAATTAAAAAATATGAGTTTTTACCAAAATGCCTTGTGGTAATTAAATCTCAAATATATTCACAACATCATCATTTTCTTGTAATTCATCACACCTAACCCAAACCTGTTCATTATTTCTATTTACCAAAAGTCTGTGGTTAGCAGTCATTTTATACACTTTACCATCTTCAAATTCAATATCATATACTTCTTTTTCACCATTATACCAAAATCTTTCTACTAAATCAATACCATCCTTAGTTTTAACATTAAATGGTGTGTTAAATTCAATCCATCTTGGTTCACCATTTGTAATATCACTTAAATTAATGTTCTGTTCTGTAAAAATTTCTTCATAACTTTTAATATCACCATTCTCTAATATTATTTTCGTATCTTTTGTTACACAACTTTCACATGGCATTTGAGCTGAAACTACTGAATTTCTCAATCCGAATTCTTTAATATCTTTTCGTAATCCCTCCCAATCACAATCTAATTCTCTTTTAATAACACTATCCATTCCTTTTGCATAATGATCAATTGGTAATAAACCCTGAGAGTATTTAGTTCTATCAAAATATTCACATTTACCATATTCTTTTGCTAATTTATTAGATGCCTTTAATAAATTGAATTGAATATGTTCAAATAACCTATCAATTTCAACTAAAGATTCTTGTGATGAATAATTTAAATTATTTTTAGCTAACCAATATGCAAAGTTAGTTACACCAACACCTAAAGATCGTCTTTTCATCATTTTCTTAGCAGCTAGAACTGGATAATCTTGTATGTCAATAATATAATCTAACATACGAACTGTGTATTCACAAACTTCTTCTAGCTCATCTAATCCTTTTATAGCTCCTAGATTTATTGCACCAAGCACACAAAGTGCTATTTCACCAGTATCATTATCATTATCATTAATATCATATATTGGACTAGTTGGGAGGTTTATTTCTTGGCAATTATGAACTAATATATCATTAGCATAAAAGTTATGATTGTTTTCAACATTAATATCAAAAACTTTAGTCTTTTTGTTTATTTTTTCAATTTTAATCATATTGTATATATTTTTTTTAGTTAATTACTTTTATTAAATCTATGACCTAGATACCAAGATGAATCAAATTTATCTTTATCAGATTTATAAATTCTTTTAGTTTCCACACCATTTGTTATCCAACACATTTCTTTTTGTTGTATAGATAATTTTTCTCTATGTTCTTTTGTTGGTTTATATTTTTCCATTTTTTCAATTCCTAGATATTCACATATCCTTTTTCTAAAACCATTCATACCTTCACCATTAAATCTACATTTACTAAAAGTCATTGGATACCCATTTTCCTTTGCAAATCTCTGCCACAATCTTATATTAAAGATATAATCATTATCACGGAATAATTCTGCACCTGCTTTTATTATATCCTCATCACTATATCCAGAATGGTTTGGATTTTTATCACCTGTGTTCAATTCACTTCTTTTTCTTAAATAAGATTCTTGTTGTTCTTTTGAAAGCTGTCCAATTATCCAACCACCACCACCTCTAGTAGTAGAGTTATAGCCATTTTTATATGTATCATATTTTTCTATATAAAAAGCTTCTTTATCATATGCTTCTTCTTGAGTTTCGGCATAGTCAATAATTTCACTTATGATAGAATCTCTACCATATTTACGTAGAGCATTGTAAAACTTGGTAGTTATACCAAAATCAGCATTAGTGAAATGTTTATGTAATCTTTTTTCCATAGTCATAGATGTGAAACCTATATAATTTTTATTAGTGTTTATAATTGTGTGTTTATATATTAAGTATTTCATAAGTAGGTAAATTAATTTCTTTTATATATTAAAGAAATCAATCTACCTATTTAATTAATTTAGTTCTTCTGTGATAAATTCATTAGTTATTTCTAATTCATCAGTTTCTAATAATTTACCAGCCTCAACATAACCTCTATTAGTAGTAAATACTAAGTGATCTTCTGTACAAATGATATATTTACCAGTCTTTTCATCAGTTACTTTGATAACATCTGCATCATCATTCATCAATTTAGATGCAAAAACTTGTGAATATTCATCTTCACCAGATTCAATATTTCTACATTTCACTTTTATTTTACCATTAGTATGTAAAACTATATTATTTTCAATGTTGTAAGAATTAACATATAATTCATTATACAAATCATTTACATCACTTAGTGAAATTTTACCTTGATAGAAATTATCTATTTTTTCCAAATTGTATTTTGAAACAACATTAATATATTCATTATCCAATTCTTCTAAAATGATATCCACATTTGTATCACCATCTAAACATAAATTTGACATATTGATTTTATCAATAAAACCAGAGTGAGTATTAGCATTATCTAAATTTTGAATATAAATACGACCTGTTTCCAATCTTTCTTGTAATAATAAATTCATAACTTCTACAGCAGGAACTGTCAATTTGGTAATTGTATTATCATTTTCATATTTAGCATAAAGTTCTTCAAACTTATCATTATCATAACCAAAAGCATCATATAAATCTGGCACATCATTAGGTGAAAATAAAGTTAGGTTTTCCTTAGCAATAAATCTTCTATAAAATAATCTACATAATTGAATAGAGTGATCCATTCTACGAACACGATTTAAATCATTACCTGTGTTATTTTTAAGAACTAAAATTTCCATAATTTCTTTATGCCAAAATGGATAATGTCCGGTAGCTGCACCACCACGGATACCACCTTGTGAGCAAGATTTAACAGCTGATTCAAAATTTTTCAAAAATGGTATAATACCTGTGTGTGTTTTCTCACCACCATTTACTTCTGATCCAATAGCTCTAAATCTAAAATTAAGACCAATACCTGCTCTATTTGATATATATCTTAACACAGCATGATTTGATGCACCAATTGAATCTAAATCATCTGCAACATCAATAAGAACACAAGATGAAAATTGTCTATTTGGGGTTCTAACACCCGCTAAAATTGGTGTTGGTAATGAAATTTTTTGTAATGATAATAACTCATAGAAACGTTTAACTTTTTCCAAACGATCAGAACCCACATATGTGGAAAATAATGTAAGAGATATCATCATATACATAAATTGTGGTGTTTCATATTGTTCACCTGTTTTTCTATTCTGAACTAAATATTTATCCATTAATTGTTGAATACCAGCATATGTTAAATCTTCATCTCTTTTGTGTTTGATAAATCCTTCAACTTTATCAAGTTCTTTCTCAGTATATAATTCCAATACAATTGAATCATAAATACCATTATCAACATTCTTTTTAATGAAATCTTTTAATCTAGGAAAGTTTGTATAGGTATTAAAAACTTCTTTTCTTAAAAGATAGTTTAATAATTTAGAAGCAACATATTGATAATTTGGGGTATCAACTGTTATCATATCAGATGCACTCTGAATTAATATTCTATGGATATCATATGTATTAATACCATCAAATATTTGTAATTTAGCATTCATTGCAACATCAGATGGTGATACAGATGTTATTCCCTCTGTTGCCCATTCTAAAACTTTATTTATTTTCTCATAATTTAATGGTTCTGTTCGCCCATCTCTTTTTAATACATAAATATCTTTTTTCATTCTTTGTTTTTTTATTTTTGTTGTTTATATATTTGAATAAAAATTACCTTAATTTTTATTATTGCTTTTTTTTAATATTTTTTATAGCATGAATTATAAAAAATCTATGTTGTTAAGTTTATTTAAATTGTATTTAAATTTCTCATTATTTAATATTTTTGTAATTTTGGATAATGGGACATCATAAATATTTTCATATGAATCTACTTTATAGATAGAATTATCATAATCAGTATCTAATACAACACCTGTTATTATTTTATCATTTCCATATTCATCTTCCCATAGAAATTCTATCTCCGTATTTTCATAAATATTTCTATTAGTGATATCTTTTGAATTGACATTCTTACCTATATGATCCTGTAACTCTTTTAATATGATGTTTCTCCATTTATTATCTAATAATTTAAACATATTCAGTGTGTTATCAGAAAAATAAACAGCCAATTGATCAAATAATTCTATATTAGTAAAGCTCTCATCCTCCAAATGAACTTTCAATAGGGTATAATAATGATTAAAATCTTGTTTAGATGGTTTCCTTCTATTATTTTGAAAATTTAACTCAGTATGTTCACTTAATACATCATATACACGTTCTTTAACTAATTTAGTTCGTATATAGTTTTCATTATCCATTGATTCAAAGTAATAATTAGAAGACTTATCAACCTCAATAGTTTCTTTGTGATATAAAGAAAATCCATCCATATCATCTTCATCTAATGGTGTTTCTTTTTTACCCTTAAATATCGAATCATATTTTAGTGAATGTTTTCCTTCAATTTTATGCTTAGATAAAACTATATTATCTTCATCCTCTGTGTTGATCTCTTTATCATCATTATTTAATAGATTTAGATCATCATCATCAATTTCAATAACTATATCTAAGCTATCATCATCATCAAGTGAGAATTCACCAGCCTCACTATTTTTATCACTATCATCATCTATATCACTGTCATCATTTTCATCAACAACATTTGTTTCAAATGTTGTTTCAAATGTTGTTTCATTATCTTCCATTTCATCTTCGAAATCATCATCGTCTCTAATTTTCTTAGCCATTGAATTTTCTTATTTTTTATTTTATATAAATTAATTATTATTTTGTTTAACTATCAATGAATTGATCATTCTCCAATGTTAAATACGTAGTATTCAAATCTATCTTAACATGTGCCTTCGAAAAGTCACCATCTCTTTGCTTTAATAGTTTTAAACGATATAAATTTTGTCTCTGCATTTCAGGAGTACGTATTATACCAAAGAATGAATCTGAACATTCAACTATAGCTTTGGATTCTGGAACACTCTCTAATGTCAAATCTGATGCATTCCAAGCATCTTTGGCAACTTGAACAGCTGTTATTAAGGGACATTTCCATTTAGAAGCTAATGCTCTCAAAGCCTCTGCAACAAATTTACCTTTAGTATATAAATTATCACCACCATTAGATTTTGGAGCAGCTATAAGTGCAATATAATCTACTATAATTAGATCTATTTTTATATCCCTTTTTTCTTTAAGTTTTTGAATATAGTTATCAAAATCTGATACTTGAACAGTACCAGCTGCCCAGAATTTAGTTATAATCTTACCTATTTTTTTATCAAAAAGATCAGAACCACCAGTAGTTTTACTTAAATTTGCTATCCTTTGTTTTATAAGTTCAGTATCCTTTGATTTCTCATCATAATCATTTATAGGAATTTTAAGTCTCATAGCTCCTAATCTTTTCATAACCTTCCGTTCACTCATTTCAAGAGTTATATAGAGAACATTACTACCCAAATCTGCTGATCTAACTGATAAATTTTGCATCCATAAAGAATTATGTGATAAAATACCATTTGTGTAATATTGTTTATCTGAACCATCAGATAATTGTAAATCGTACATATTTGATTTTTTACCAGTTAGTAATTTATCCATTATTTGTTCTGGACCATCTTTAGTCATAATAAAATCACCTAAGTTTAAATCTTCACAAAATATTTCATTTAAATTACATTTATATGTATCAAAATCTATATCAACACATTTATATAATATATGTTTATCAGCGCATATTAGTTCTTTACCACCTGATGTTATCAATAACCATTCATCATATTTAATTGTTTTACCAATACCTTCTATATTAACATAACCATTTGGTGTTAATACCTCATAATCATTTACATCATATGCCTCTATGAATTTATCATATAAGACCCTATCATATTTACCCTCTAATAAACAATCACCATTTATATACTCTAATTCCATAATCTATTTTTTTAAAAATTCTATACACTTTTCTAATACTAATTCTGGTGATTTGCGATAATCACCTTCCCAAATGACAAGTACTTCATAACCTTCATTGATCATTAGATTTTTTTTAATTTCGTCCTTTTCCCATATTTCTTTTGCAGTTTTATTCATTATCATATGTAGATAATCTTGTTTATATTTATTAGGATTACAATGCCAAAAATCTCCATTAAATTCTATTACTTTCTTTATAGTGCAATCTACATAATCATATTTATAACATCTACTATTTGTTTTATCATATTTTACAATTTCAGCATTTAATTCTTCAAATTTTACATTATTATTTTGGAATAAATTATAAATATCCCAAAATAGTTTTTGGGATATTTTAGAATAACCACTCTTATTGAACATTTTTTTCAAATTTATTTCCTTTTTCTCCTCGTCCGTTTTTAAACCTAATGTATTTTGCCATTTTTCTTGTCTATTTTGCCATTTCTCTCTACCTAATTTTTCACCTAGTTCACTTATACATTTTTCTTTTGAAAAGGTTGATTGTCTATTAGACAATGCAACATTTGCTTCTTCTTCCGTCATTCCTCGTTTGATATAATACTCTAATGTAGTATTATAACTATCTCTATACTTTTCTTTATTATTAACCTTTTTGAGAGTGCTTTTGGTATGAATTTCTTTCATTACCATTTCCACATTAGCATTTGCCTCTTCTTCAGTCATACCTCTTTTGATATAATATTCTTTACAATTTCTACTATTTTCTCTATGAAAATTAGGATTTGTCTCAAGTATCTTGGATCTAGTATTAGTTCTTTTCTCTAAAGTGTCTTTATTTATTTCTTTAAATAATTCTTCTGCCTCTTCAAGAGAGCAATTTTTTCTATATCTAATACCATCTACTGAATTTGATTTAAATGATTTCTTTACACATTCAGTATCGCTACATAGATTTCTATATCCTTTACCAACACCAATAAATAAACCTTCATTACCACAAAAATAACACTCCTTATCTCTATGATTAACATACATATCATAATATTCTTTATGATTGATTTTTAAAACTCTAGTAAGATAAGAGACCAAACCCTTAACTGTATTAAACTCATTATTTGTAAGTGGGCAAATAAATGGTAAATCTATATCTTTATATCTTTTTCTAGCTTCGGGATTCATAATATATTTTAATTTTTCTTCTTATTTAGAAGAAAGAAAGTTTTTAGATCTATTTTATCTATATTATTAGTATTTTTATTACGTATTTCAATAGTAGTATCAGAAAAACTACATTTGCCCGCGTTACTCATTGCCATCAAAATGTTCAATGTACCTATATCCCATCCACCGCCAAGCATATGATCTAGTGTATCAAATCCAGTTTTAACTTTAAATTTAGCACTATCTTGAACATGACTTTCGACTTCATCAAAATCAGATCCCATATCATCTTCATCTATAAAATTAGTAGATGACATTTCATCAACAATGCCACGTATTCTATTTGCAGCCTCAACTGCTTTTTCAAAGTCATTTACTGAATCTAAATTTCTAGTTTCATCTATAATATCAACAGTACCTGTTTTAAGTCTGTTTGCTAAAACCCACCCATTGAAATTCGGTTCAATAAAATTTTTCTCATCATATTCCTTTAAATCAACTTGTAATATAGATTTAAGTATATCTTTAGTTATCATACCTTCTTTATCAACTATAGATACCATATCAAGTATTTGTCTAGGGGTTGGTATTTGAGGATCTGTGCTTTTAAGCATATATTCTCTAATTACACCATATACAAATTGTATTTCGGAGTTTTTAAAGAAATAAGTTTTAACAAGATCGTAGTATTTACGATTTTTTAAAATGTAATTGAAATATACTTTTTCTAATTGTGGGATTACCATAATAATGTATTTAATTGTACATGTTTATAGTAAACACATGGGATTTAGTTTAAAATAAAAGTTTATTTTTTAATAAAATCAGTGAATAATAGAATGTCATCATCCTTTTCTTGGATAATTTCGTGACCATCTATATCCATATCTGATAAATTTTTTATAGAAGGTTTTTTATCTATGTTTATTAAGTTATAATTATCTTCAATTTCCTTTTCTATTTCTGTTTTCTCATCATTATTTAGATTAAAGAAATTTTTCATTTTAACCATAAAATAATTAGCACCATGCTTTGCTATAATTGTCATTATACCGATTATAAAAACAGAAGTATTTGCTAAAAAGGAATCAACATTCATTTTCATATGGCCTAATAAGGCATTTATTGAGTTCATTACGGGCACTAACATAGCAGTATAAGCAAACATATCAGCAAATCCACTTATAGTATTAATAGATGCTCTTTTAAGTAATTTATCAAAACCATAGCTTTCTATTTTACTTTTAATGGCTGTGAATATTTTTTTTATACTTTTTAATATCTTAACCACTTTATTTAAAATTGGATTATCACTTCCTTCTTTAGTTCCAGTAGTAGCATTTGGATATCCAGCTAATTGTAATTCTGATAATATAACTTTTGTTTCTTCTAATATTTGTTTACGTTCTTTGGCATTTTTAACTTCCCCTTGAACTATCATATATATACCAGCCATGGTCATCAAAACAACTGTCCTAGTATCAATTTTAGGAGTTTCCATTGATATTAAACTATCAACTATACCATATAGAGCACCAATACCTGCACCAAAACTAACAATCAATCCAAAATTGAAATGAATATCACCTTTTACAGCTGATTTCAGTTTTTTAATCTCAGAATCTTGGATTTTTTTATATTTATCTTGATCGTTTGGATTTTTTTCATCTAATGATTCAAAAAAGATTTTTGCCATTTCAAGACCTCTATTATATTCTTCATATTTTTTAATTTCCATATCTTATATATTTATTTTAAAATATCAAAAAAGCATTATTAAAGAATAATATATAATAAAAACTAATTATAAAGATGAAACACTTAAAGAAATTTGAAAACTTTGATTTTGACAAATATGACGAAAGAGAAGATGAGTTCGCAAAACCTATTGAACTTGAAGAAATAGAGAGAGATGAGGAATTTGAAGAGGATGAGGATGAAGAAAATGAAGAAGAAGAGAGAGAAGAAAGACCTTGGGGTGATGAAAACCAAAAACTAGAAAGTTTTTCATCATTTAATGAAAAAATGAATGCTGGATTTAAAGCTTATTTGGATAAACAAAAAGCTAAAAAAGATGGTGAAGAGGATAAAAAATCTGAGGAAGAGGAAGAAGAGGATGGTAAAAAGTCAGATAAGAAAGAAGATAAAAAAGAAGATTCTAAAGGATTGACTGCTGCACAGAAAAAATTACCAGAGGGTCTTAGAAAAGCAATTGAAGCTAAAAAGAAAAAATAATTTGAGTATCATCGAATTAATCTATATGAAAAATCCGGACATTTAATCCGGATTTTTTTATGCATCTATTCTAACATCAATTCTTTTTATAGAACTTTGAAACCAATCAGGTAAAAAATGTGAACTATATTTCATTATATCACCGAATGACCCATCTATAATAATAGTATCTGCGTAATCAGTTTCTGATCTAACTGGTCTACCTGCCATCTGTAATAAACCTGAAACTGACTTATATTGATACCAAGCTGGATTATTAGACATTCTCATTTTATTTTTTTGTGAACCTAGAGTAGGATATGGCACTTTAGCAATTATTTGAAATCTTGCTGAATCATCATCAAAACTAACTCCTGTATCCATTGATGGTGATATTATAACAGTTGGTTGATCACTTTCCATATGTAATTTG
>TBL_comb48_EPIDRAFT_1001050_pt1 | contig 20911 bp, 22 predicted proteins | sample TroBogEpilimnion_37_FD_10681 | JGI IMG/M metagenome (IMG submission 10681)
GAGGGGGCGTGGCTGGAGGAGCCGGTGGAGGGGACGGTGCGGGTGCAGGGGGCACACTCGCAGGGGGGGAGGATGGCGTGGCCGGAATCGGTCCCGGTATCGCCTGACCGGGGGTGATAGGGGCGGCGGAGGTACGCACGGGCGCGATCGTCTGCGCCATGCCCGGCGTCACCATCATGGACGCAAGCATGACCGGCAGCAGGCGGCGGCGCGGCATTCGTTTCATCATCATAAAGTGCATCCTAGACTTGATCCCCGCCTTCATCATCTACTAAGTAGCAGCACGATGAATGACAACACGGCTGACAGCGCGGACGGACTCTTTCGGCTGCTTTTTTTGGGAGATGTGGTGGGCGAGCCGGGGCGCAAGGCGGTCGCCGTGCTGCTGCCGCTGCTCAAAGAGGAGCTCAAACTCGACTTCATCGTCGTCAACGGAGAGAATTCCGCCGGTGGTCGCGGCATCACGCCCAAGATCGCCATCAGCCTCATGCGCGCCGGGGCCGCCGTGGTGACCAGCGGGGACCACATCTGGGACCAGAAGGAAATCGTGTCCTATCTGGCCGATGAGCCGCGCATGCTCCGGCCGATGAACTACCCCGAAGGCACCCCCGGCCATGGCTTTGTGGTGCTGGAATCAAAGAAATGCAAAGTGGCCGTGGTGAACCTGCAGGGGCGCACCTTCATGAACCAGCAGCTCGACAATCCCTTTCCCGCCATCACCGCCTGCGTGGAAAAGCTGCGCGAGGAAACCCCGGTGATCTTTGTCGATTTCCACGCCGAGGCCACCAGCGAGAAAGTCGCCATGGGCTGGCATCTGGACGGCAAAGTCTCCGCCGTCGTCGGTACCCACACCCATGTGCCCACCGCCGACGAGCGCGTGCTGCCCAAGGGCACCGCCTTTCAAAGCGATGCCGGCATGTGCGGCCCTATGGACAGCGTCATTGGCAGCCAGATCGAACCGGTCCTTGAACGCTTCCTCACCATGATGCCCACCCGCTTCGGCGTCGGGCGCGGGGCGGTGAGGCTGAATGGGGCGCTGATTACCATCGACCCCGCCACGGGTAAGGCGCTCAGCATTGAGCGCGTGGCGCGGACGTGGCATGAGTGAGGCGGGGGGGAGAGTCAAGTAGCCTTCACATCCCGAAGTGCTGGCGCAGCCGGTCATGGACGATGGTCAGTTCTTCGTCAGACAGCGCTCCAAGTTTTCGCATCAACCGCACCGTAGGCACCGACTGAATCTGCTGGAGATGGAAGGCACCGCTTTTCAAGAAGGGCTTCGAGATGCTCACTTCCCAGCGGTTCCCACGCAATGCGGTTGTGTGCGGAACGAGAGTGACCAGCGCCAGTTCATCTTCGTTCGGATAGCTGGTTAATAGCAAGCAAGGGCGTACTTTACCCGCCAGACCGAGGTCCACTTGCCACACCTCACCTGCATTCATTGGGCGGCGTCCTCTGCTTCCAGGGCATCGAGCATGGCGAACCCCATCGAGGCAGAGTGTTCGCAAACGGCAATGTCGTCAGCCTCGGCTTCAGTCGTTTCGATCTCGAATAACCGCAGCGAAAGTTCCCGGCGCTCTGGGCGGGTGAGTGCCGGTAGTTCTTCGAGGACTTGGGCGAAGCTCATAAGTCGGTTATCATAAAATTTGTTTTTGTATCCGTCAAACTGGGAGACGCTGGCTATGATCCATGCGACGAAGCATCCGCAGGGTCACGGTCATCCGGCCATCAGTTGGCAACTACGTCGGTTCGCAGAGTGGCTTACTTGAGTTTCGCCAGCGCCTCCTCAGCCAGTTTTCGGGCTTTGAGTTGATGGTATTTCGTGCTCGCTGCTGCGGTGAAATCGGCCTTGGCTTCGGCTGTGCTGCCGAGGGCGAGGTGGGCGCGGCCTCGGTTGTAGAGGATGTAGGAATCATCGGGCGTGAGCGGCAACGCGGCGTTGTAGGCTTCGAGGGCTTCATCCGCACGGCCGAGCAGCAGCAGGGCGTCGCCACGCCGGTTCAGAGCTTTGGCGGTGAAGGGGATTTTCTTGGCGTGATCAGGCGGCAGGCAATCGCGCAGGGCGTGGAGGATGAGTTCGCAGGTGGCGGCGGCGGCTTCGACGGCGGGCGATGCGGTGGTGGCTTCTTTGAGGTCATCTTTCACCCGCTCCAGCAGCACTTCGATGGGCTGAATGGCATAGTCGCCGGGGCCTTTGGCCTGGGCGTACTGCTGCAAAGCTTCGACACACTCCTTGGCTTTGCCTGCGTTGGCTTGCTTCTGGATGCCGCTCAGGGTGGGCAGTACCGCTGGTGGTGTTGGCGGTACCGGAGGCATTGCAGCCACTGGCGGCACAGCAGGGGCAGGACCGGCGAGGAAGATGTCGTCGCCAACAAGGCGTGAGTATTCGGCGGGGATCTGCCCGCCATTCGAGCGCTCCAGCACACCGGCACGGGTGCGTTTGAAAACCTGCTCGACCGTCAAACCGGGGGTGCGCAGGTTTTTGAGGAGTTCTTCGGTGTAGAGGCCGTTGGTGCCATCGCCATCGAGCGCGGTTTGTCCCGCATCGGTGGCAAAGGCGATGAGCGATCCGGCGGGCGGCTTCATCTCGCTGAGGCCGCCTGGGCTGGTGGCATCGCGGGTGCGACCGGTGCGAGCCACTGCGGTGGTGCGGCAGGCATCGAGAATGACCAGGTTGCAGTGCGCGCCGGCGGTTTTCATATCGGCGACGGCTTGCTCGACATTGAAGAGCTTTGTCTCTGCCAGCAGGCGCAGTGTCACATCGTCCGCGCCTTCGGGTGTGTAGCCAGACTTGACCGGCAGCAGGTAGTTGGAGCCTGCCACGGAGATGCCATGGCCCGCATAGTAAAACAGGCCGACTTCGGCACCGGTCAGCGTGGCGCGGAATTCCACCACCGAGCGTAGCAGTTGATCACGCGTGACGTCATGCTTTTCGATCACCGCAAAGCCGAGATCGCGCAGGGTTTTGGCCACGGCTTTGGCATCGTTGCCCGTATTGCGCAGCGGACCCACGGCGGCCTCGTACTTCGCATTGCCGATGACGAGGGCCGTGCGTGCAGAGGGTTTGGGGGCGGCTTCCGTTCGCAGGGCGAACGCAGCGAGCAGAAGACAGCCTGCGAGGTGGAGGCGAGAGGGCATGGCTCACAGTCTGCAATTGAGATCTCAGAGGTCAACAGCATGCAAACGGTTGACCGCACGCGCGGACCTAGCATCATCCGCCGATGAAGTGCGCCCTCCCCGTTCTGCTGCTGCTTTTCCTGACGAGCTGCCAATCGACTTTGAAACATGCCGCTAAGCCGCAGCAGCTCATTCCGGGAGATCCATCCGCGCCTTCGCAAATCACCCCCGACGAGGCGATGGCGCTGGCGCAGAAATACTCGAATCACACCTGGCGGCCCTTTGCGCGCAACATCCTACACGGCAAGGACAAGAAGGGCGTCCTCGTCAACACGCCGGATGTGACGCACGAGCCGCAGCAGGACCGCAAAGGCTGGTGGGTGCCGGGAGAGGTGAACAGCGGCGTGCCTTACAAGTGGGGTGGCTTTGATGATCCGGCTTCCTTTGATCTCGCCATCGCCAATGGCAGCGCTGGCGGCGATGTGTCATCGCCGGAGAAGCGCCGTGCCGACAATGCCGCCGTAAGCTCTCAGGCCGCAGGGGTGGACTGCTCGGGCTTTGTCGCACGCTGTTTGAAACTACCGACTCCTCATGACACCAGTCAGTTGCCCAGCGTTTGTACCGAGCTGTCCAGCGCGCAGGAATTGCAGCCAGGGGATGTACTCAACATTCCGCATCGTCACGTCATTCTCTGCGCTGGGTGGTATGACCCGCAGCATACCTGGATCTACTACTATGAGACGGGCGGCGCGCCCGACTACTGGAAGCCCAGCCTCAAGCAGGCTCCGTTGGCGGCCTTACTCGCTCTCGGTTACAAGCCGCTGCGCTACAAAGGCATGGCCCATGAGCTGGTGCCCAGCGGGAAGCAGCCCAAGGAAGTGCTGACACGGGCGGTCAAAGCGAGCGCTCAGGTGGTGACGAATCCGACCGTGGGTGAGCCGTGATGAAGGGGGGATGTTGTTTTGCGCGTCGTGGTTTGAGTAGTTGACGCCGCTGCCCGTCGCGTGGCAGCATGCGCGTTTTCCCAACTGCCCATGGATTCCACCCTTCGTCCCTCCCGCACGCGCTATGGCGTGATCGTTTTTGCCGTGCTGCTCGGCATCATTCATTACATTGACCGGGTGTGCATTTCCAAGTCGCAGACCCTCATTCAGAGGGATCTGAGTCTGGACGAAACGCAGATGGGCTATGTGTTTGCTGCGTTCTCGCTGGCCTATGCGCTGTTTGAAATTCCGGGCGGATGGCTGGGGGATAAATGGGGACCACGGCGGGTGCTTCTGCGCATCGTGATGTTCTGGAGCGTGTTTACGGCGGCGACAGGCTACGCATGGAATCTGGCGTCGATGATCGTGTGCCGGTTTTTGTTTGGTGCGGGCGAGGCGGGCGGGTTTCCGAACATCGCGAAGATGTTCAGTCTGTGGCTGCCGCAGGGTGAGCACGGAGTCGCGCAGGGCATCACCTGGATGGCCGCACGCTGGGGCGGGGCCTTCACGCCACTGCTGGTGGTGTGGATCCTGGGCTTCGTGAGTTGGCGCCACACGTTCGTGATCTTTGCCATGCTCGGGGTGGCCTGGGCGATTGCGTTTTACCTGTGGTTCCGCGACAATCCCAAAGACCACAAGGGAGTGAATGCGGCGGAGCTGGAGCTGTTGGCAGATGCGCAGAAGAACATGGATGGAGGACATGCCAGTATTCCCTGGAAGCGGCTATTCACGAACAAATCGGTACTGCTGCTGTGGGTGTACTACTTTTCCATCACCTATGTGTGGTATTTCTACATCACTTGGATGCCGAAGTACATGGAGCAGGAGTTGAAAATGGACATGAAGGCCCCCCTCTCCTCGGTGCTCAACGGCTTGCCGCTGTTCCTGGGCGGCATCGGCTGCATTCTGGGCGGTTTTGTGGCGCGGCGCATGGCAGCCAAATCGGGCCGTCTCAGCCGTGCGCGGCGGCAGATTGGCGTGTTTGGCATGCTGGGAGCAGGTGGCATGATCGTGCTAGCCACCACTCTGAACAACCCCGTGTACATCATGCTGGCGATGGGGCTCTCCGGCTTCTGCAATGATCTTTCGATGCCCGGGGCCTGGGGCGCGTGCATGGATGTGGGCGGTAAGCTCGCGGGCTCGGTTTCCGGCAGCATGAACATGATCGGCAATATTGGTGGTGCCGTGGGCATCGTGGCTATCCCGTGGCTGATGAATCTGACGAATCGAAACTGGGATCAGGTGATGTACGTCTCCGCCTCTTTCTACCTCGTCGCGGCACTTTGCTGGGCGTTCATCGACAGTGACGAAAGGCTGGTGGAAGAGTGAGCCTAGAACCGGAGAAGGAGGCTTACTTCTTATCCGTCTCAGACTTGGCACCTTTGATTTTGACTAGCTCATCTTCGATGCGCTTGCGGGCTTTCAAGTCGGGTGTCTTGAGCGCCACGGCGCGTTCGAGGTAGCTCAGTGCCTTGGGTTTGTCTCCCATGGCCTGATGCGTGAGACCAATGTGTTCGAGGATCTCGGCATCTTCGGGGGTGATCGGCTGCAGCAGAGCTTCTGCGCGTTGCAGTTCCTTGAGCGCACCAGGATAGTTGGCCTTCTTGTAGTGGAACCAGCCGAGGCTGTCGATGTAGGCGGGTTGGTCGGGTATCAGTTCGTTGGCCTTGGCGATGAGTTCGCCCGCTTTGTCCAGGTGCTTGCCGACATCCAGCCACATGTAGCCGAGGAAGTTCATGGTGTTGGCGGCAGCCTTGGCTTCCTCGCGGGGCGTGAGCGTGATGGATTTCTCCAGCATGCGTGAGGCGTCCTCATAGCGCGCCATGCGTTCGAGGGTGACGCCATATTGGTAGTAAAATATATGGTCTAGCAGTTCTGTTTGAGTGGCCCCGGCGAACTGCTCGGTCTCGGCGAATTGTTGGATGGACGGACCCCATTCCTCCCGCGCACGATGAGCGATCGCGAGCTGGTAGTGGACCAGCGGATGATCGGGGAAGAGGCGTGCGCTGCGCTGGCCCACACGCACCATGTCCTCGAACTTCTGCGTCTGAAAGAGCTGCCAGCCAAGTTTGACATAGTCTCCGATCTCGCCGCCACCGTTTTGAATGGCTGCTTCGAGATGTGGGATGGCTTTCTCGGGTTGCTTGAGCTTGTCGTACTCACTGGCCAGCAGGCGCTGCTGCTCGGCGTCTTCAGGTGCCTGCTTGACGAGTTGCTCCAGAGTGGCGAGCGCCTTCTCCTTCTGGCCGGCGGCTCCGTAGAGACGGTAGAGCAGTTTGCGGGCTTCGAGGTTGTTGTAGTCGGCAGCCAGTTTCTCACAGAGCTGCCGGGCGTGCTCGGTATCGTTGGTCAGGAGGTACTGCCTGGCGACTTCGAGGGTGATCTGCTCAGCTTCTGCTTTGCTGGCGACCTTGAGAGCGTTCTCAAAAAACGGGGCCACACGCTGGCGGTACTCCATGCTGAACTCAGCCTGACCAAGCGGCCAGACGCGTTCGGCGGTGTGCCCTGTGGCCAGCCAGTACTGCGGGTCGCGGCTGTTCTGGTTGGCAGCCTGCGTCATGACCTCAATGGCCTTGCTACGCTCGTTGTGGGTGAGGTGCAGCATCACCGCCATCTCATACACCTCGGCATGACCGGGAAATTTTGCCAGCGCCTCGCTCATCGCTTTGGCGGGCACCTCGTCTTTGACGAATAGGTCCTCCGGCGGGTAGGTGCTGGCGAAGCGTGCGAGATTGAGCAGCGGCGCAGGCGTGCGCGGACTGGCACGCACGGCATCTTCGAGGATTTTCATCGCCGCCTCACGCCCATGGAACTGCATGGCAATCCCGGCGGTATGCGCAGCCAGATCCGCATTGCTCGGATCGGCTTTAAAAACAGCTAAGTAGTGGTCCAGCGCCTGACGCAGTTTCCCAGAGGACTCAAACTGAAGCGCCGCGCTGTAATGCGCGAGCACATCCGCCCTGGTGGCAGAGCCTGGAGAGAGCTGGAGGTCCGAGGTGTCTGCCACTTTGGCTCCCAGAGACAGGTCGGCTGTGGTGACAGCATGACCTGGGTGCAGAGAGCCAAAGAAGGCGACAAGTCCTAGCGCTAGGCAGGGCCGTAGAGCCTTGCCGACCGAGCCGTACCCGGGCATGACAAGGCTTCCTGCGTCTCGATACCATCGAATCGCACTGCGGAGAGGAGCCATGCCGGGGAGGCTAGCGGTTACGACTTATAGCGCAAACGCTTCTTGTGACGGTTCGCGCGCATGCGCTTCTTGCGCTTGTGCTTGTTGATCTTCGTTTTTCTCCGCTTTTTGAGCGATCCCATGTTCGTGTTCTCCTGTGTGTTGGCGTTGATCTAGTGGACGACTTTGTTCAGCGGGTATTCCACAATACCCTCGGCCCCCAGCGACTTCAGCCGTGGGATGATGACCCGCACGGTGGCTTCGTCGATGACCGTTTCCACGGCCACCCATTCCTGGCTGGCAAGCGTTGAAACGGTGGGCGAGCGCTCAGACGGCAGGCATGCGACCACCTCCTGCAACTGTTTCGCGGGCACGTTCATTTTGAGACCCACCTTGTGGCGGGCCTCGAGCGCACCTTTGAGCAGCAGCACGAGTGTCTCCATCTTCTGCCGCTTCCATTCATCACGGGCGGCGGGTCGGCTGGAGACAAATTGGGGGTAGCTTTCCATCAGCGTGTCCACGATGCGCAGCTTGTTCGCGCGCAGGGACGAGCCGGTTTCGGTGATGTCCACAATGGCATCCACCATTTCGGGCACCTTCACTTCCGTGGCACCCCAGCTAAATTCGACTTCGGCCTCGACGCCGTTGGCGGCGAGGTATTTTTTGGTCATCTCCACGGCTTCGGTGGCGATGCGCTTGCCCTGCAGATCCTTGACGGACTTCACGGGGGAGTCATCCGGCACCACCAGCACCCAGCGCGTGGGCCAGGAGGTCGCCTTGCTGTAGCGCAGGTCGGTGATGACCTCGACATCTGCCCCGTTTTCCACGATCCAGTCACGGCCGGTGATGCCGCAGTCCAGGAAGCCATGATCGACATAACGGCCGATCTCCTGGGCGCGCAGCAGGCGGAGCTCCAGCTCGGAGTCATCCACCGAAGGGCGGTAGGAGCGGGAGGAGACCACAATGTTGAACCCCGCGCGCTTGAATAATTCAAGCGTCGGCTCCTGTAGGCTGCCTTTGGGCAGACCCAGGCGTAGGATGTTCTTCGGTTCAGACATGGTTGGGGGAAGGGGGCGCGCATCCTAGTGGCATTTTTTCCGCTGGCGAGGGGAAATTTCACCGCAGTGCCTTCCGCCCGGTCAAGGCAGCTTTTTTCAGAGACTGGATTGCCGCCCCGAAGCTGCTTTAGGAGTGACCGCCAAAAGGGGATTGCGGCGTTCAAAAGATCAGAGGGAGGCTTTCTGGCTCTCCCACCATTTGCGGGCAGCTTTTTGCACGGCGATCATCTTTTCCTCATTGGACATGTTGGCCGAGGTCGCGTCGGGCGAGTGAAATTTCTGGCCTGTCAGGCGCTCGAGAATCTGCTGCGCGCAGTCGCCAATGGTCAGGATGGTATGGGAGAAGTAAAAGCTGCGATGAAAGCCCACGGAGCGAGAAAAGCGGTCGTCAGTGAGTGCTTCAATCAGCGCAGGTGCAGCAGGATAGCCGATGGCCAAAAGTTGGTGGGCGGGAGATTTTTCCTCCTTATTTATGCTGAACATCATGCTGAACACATCGCACCAGCCGGGCTGGCGCTGTTGATAGCCGTTTTGATCACGAAGCATCCAGACCAGTTCGGCAATGCGTTTGTCCTGCGGCAACTGGTCGATCTGCTCCTGTGTAAGCGCGAGGTGCTGTTCATCCTCCTTGATCATGCGCTCCAGCGTGGCGGCGATTTGGTTGGCCCGTTCGACATGCTTACAGTGGGGGAAGAGCCGCACGACCTGGCGAAAGGCCTCAAGCAATGCTATACGCGGCTCCGACTTCCCCGAGCTTCCCCGTCCTCCACAGCGCAATACCGCATTCCACATGGCGGCGTGGCCGAGATCGATCTCCAGATCCTCCTGCATCGGGCGAGGTTTTCGTTTTTTGGAATCGCCGGAAGGCAGGTTTTCACTTTCTTTGTCGTAAAGCAGGGCAGCTTGATAAAGCTGTGCAGCCTGATTTTCCTCGCCTCTTTGCCAGCAGACATAGGCCAGAAAGAAAGTCTCCGCCTTCAGGCCCAGCCTAGACCCAAAACGCCAGAACGCCTCTTTGGGAGGATGGCGTAGTGACTCCAACTGCTGCTCAATCATTTCCTGTAATGGACGCTCTTTAAATCCCACGCGCTCATCTGCTGGTGTTTCAGGTTTTGGTTTCTTGATCGTTGCGGTCGTGAGATCAGATTTCACAAGGGTGAACTCGGCATCCGACTCCTTCGTGATAAAGCCCTTGATGGTGCGAGCCTTTGGCGTGTCCTGCCCGCCGCTGGAGGACAAGCTGCCGATCCATAATTCCGCCCACCGGGCTTCTTTGACATCGGGGTAGCCGAGAGTGGAGAACCATTTGAAACAATTGAGGGCCTCGTCGGGGAGCTGGGCGGAAGACATGGCCGGAAGACATGCCCCCAGAATGAGGAAGAAATGGCGAGTCTTCATGGTCGGGATCATAAGGGGCTGTGGCTATCAAAAGCACGAAAAAACCACCGGATCTTGGGTTCGGCCGCCATTAGGGCTGTTCTTCCCCGGCTAGCCGATCCATGTTTGGGGTAGGCACCTTGCCCGCCAAAGCAAGAAACATCGCCCCAGCCCATGTCATCGACCACAATGAGGAGGATATTGGGTCTTTCGGCGGCGGCAGAGCCGAGCAAAGCGCCCAGAATTACCCAGAATATAAAACATCGCATGTGAGCTAAACGGGCGCTTGAACGGGCCCTATCTGGTGCAATCCCCCTGAACCGATCAAATCCCACCCTATTGTGGGAGTGAAATCCACATTGACGCCCCCGTTTTGGGGAATACTCTCCCCGCTTCACAAGACGCATCATCAAATCATGATTCGTCCATATAACCCATACGACCACCATCATGTCCCGTAGCTACATCTTCTCGTCCGAGTCCGTCGGCGAAGGCCATCCTGACAAAGTTTGCGACACCATTTCTGACGCCATCCTCGACGCCTGCCTTGCGATCGACCCGAAGAGCCGCGTCGCCTGCGAGACCTTTGCGAAGAGCAACGTCGTCGTCGTCGGTGGTGAAATCACCATCCCCAAGCTTCAGAACAAGAAGCTCGGTACCACCAAGCCCATCGACGAAGTCATCAACGTCGGCAAAGTCATCCGTGACGCTGTGCGCGGCATTGGCTACACCAATGACGACGACGTGTTCCACGCCGACAAACTTTTCATCAACAACTACCTCACCATCCAGAGCCCCGACATCGCCCAAGGTGTGGACGCCGCTGGAGCTGAAGGCAAGAAGCACGCCGAACAGGGCGCGGGCGACCAGGGCATCATGTTTGGTTTCGCCTGTGACGACACGCCGGAGATCATGCCTGCGCCGATCATGTTTGCCCACCGCCTTGGCCGTGAGCTGACCCGCATCCGCAAGGCTGGCAAGCTGGCCAAGTGGCTGCGTCCTGACGCCAAGAGCCAGGTCTCCGTCGAGTACGTCGATGGCAAGCCCACGCGCATCGTGAACGTCGTCATCTCCACGCAGCACGCTGCGGATGTGAGCCACGCCGAAATTGAAAAATTCTGCATCGAGCAGGTGATCAAGAAGGTGCTGCCGAAAAACATGCTCACCAAGGACACCGAGTATCTCATCAATCCGACCGGCAAGTTCGTCGTCGGTGGTCCTCAGGGCGACAGCGGCCTGACTGGACGCAAGATCATCGTGGACAGCTACGGCGGCATGGGCCGTCACGGCGGTGGTGCCTTCTCCGGCAAAGATCCGTCCAAAGTGGACCGCAGCGCCGCCTACATGGGCCGCTGGGTTGCCAAGAACGTGGTTGCCTCGGGTCTTGCCACCCGCTGCGAAGTCCAGTTCGCCTACGCCATCGGCCACCCAGAGCCAGTGAGCGTCCACATCGACACTTTCGGCACCGGCACCATCGGCGACGAGAAGATCCTCGACGCTGTGTTGAAGGTCTTCTCCTTCAAGCCTGCCGACATCGTCAAGCAGCTCAACCTCCTGCGCCCGATCTATTCGAAGAGCACCAACTACGGTCACTTCGGCAAGATCGACGATCCAGACCTCACCTGGGAACTCACCAACAAGGCCGACGCTCTCAAGAAGGCTGCGAAGTAATCCGCCGCGAGCATCAAACTAATCACAAAGGCCGCGCAGGGAAACCTGCGCGGCTTTTTTCTGCCAGCTCTCAAGATTCCGTACGTTAGAGTAGCCCCCCACTGCCTGCACCATGTCTGAAATGCGTTTCAATCCCATCACGCTCGATTGGGTCGTCATGGCTCCAGACCGGGCGCTCAGGCCGGATCATTTTCACCAGCAGGCAGTGGAGCATCTGGCGCGGCCCTCACATCGTGATGACTGCCCCTTTTGCGTCGGTAATGAAGCACTGACTCCGGCGGAAATCACACGAGTGACCGCCCCGGATGGCTCCTGGCTGGTGCGGGTGATTCCCAACAAGTATTCGGTATTTGAGGCCACGCTTGATATGCAGCGGAAGAAGCAAGGCACGTTTCGTTCCATGGCTGCCGCCGGGGTGCATGAAGTGGTGGTGGAGCACCCGCGACATGATCTTGAGCTGGGTGAGATGGAGCCTGCCCATCTGGTGCTGCTGCTGCGCATGTACCGGGAGCGTTATCAGGTGCTGCGTGGTAATTCACTGGTGGAAAGCATCGTCATTTTCAAAAACCAGGGGCAGCGTGCGGGCAGCTCTTTGGAGCATGCGCATTCCCAGATCACAGCAGCGCCGGTGCTCTCCTCCCAGGTGTGCATGCGACTACAGGAGGCGAGGCGTTTTCATGAGCTGGAGGGCGGCTGTTTGTACTGCACGGTGCTGCACGAGGAGCTGCTGGCAGAAGAGCGCATCATCGAGGCGGGAGAGACCTTTGTTGCCTTCATGCCCTACGCCGCACTGTCACCCTACCACACCTGGGTTTTTCCGCGCAAGCATCAGGCGTCCTTCGATGAGATCAGCGATACGGACATCGAAGAACTAGCGGGCCTGCTGAGCCGCCTGCTGCGGCGGATGAAGGCTGCCGCAGGTGCGCCGGACTACAACATCACCATTCGTTCCGCGCCCGTGGGAGAGGTGTCCGGGTGCTTCCACTGGTATATTTCCATTGTTTCACGCATCTCTCAGCTTGCCGGTTTCGAACTCGGCAGCGGCACCTATATCAACAGCATGCGGCCCGAACGCTGCGCCGAACGGGTGCGCGGCATCGTGCTCTGATCACGTTTCAGGACCGCCGCTCGTGCCGTTCATGGTTCTTTGATATTTTTTGAATCCAGACGAACCGGGCAGACGCAATAGGAGGCGTGAAAAGCGAAACTCCTGCCACTTTACCTCAACATAGGAACCTCCTCTGGCAGATCGCCGTGATGATGCGCCAGTGGTTTGACTCAGACTACCGCCCGCCGGGCTGGGAGGGGGACGACAAGCTGACCGACGGGATCGACTGGCGGCGCTGCCTGCCATTCATCGTGCTGCATCTGGGGTGCCTTTCCGTACTCTGGGTCGGCTTTAGCTGGGCGGCGCTGGTGGCGGCCCTGCTGCTCTATGCTGTGCGGATGTTTGCGATCACGGCCTTTTATCACCGCTATTTTTCGCATCGGAGCTACCGCACATCACGCTGGATGCAGTTACTGTTTGCGGTGCTGGGCAACACCTCCTGCCAGCGCGGGGCTTTGTGGTGGGCCTCGGTGCATCGCCATCATCACCAGCATTCAGACGAAGCGCCGGATGCGCATTCGCCGCGTGTGCGTGGTTTTATCTGGTCTCATATCGGCTGGCTGACCAGCCCAAAAAATTTCCCGACTGACTACAGCCGCATACGGGATCTGGAGCAGTTCCCTGAGCTGGTGTTTCTCAATCGGCATGATCAAATCGTGCCGCTGCTCTATGGCGCGTTTCTTTGGCTCACAGGCTGGCTACTGGAGCGCTATGCGCCGGGACTCGGGACCAACGGTGCCCAGATGTTTGTGTGGGGCTTTTTCATCAGCACGGTGATTCTTCTGCACGCGACGTTTTTCATCAACTCACTGGCCCATGTGTTCGGCTCCAAGCGCTTCAAGACCGACGACGACAGTCGCAACAGTCTGCTGCTGGCGCTGCTGACGCTGGGAGAAGGCTGGCACAACAATCACCACCGCTATGCAGGCTCTGCGCGGCAGGGCTTCTTCTGGTGGGAGATCGACGTGTCCTACTACCTGCTTAAAATGCTTTCATGGATGGGCCTGATCTGGGACCTGAAGGCGGTGCCACCCAGCGTGTATCGTGAGGCAGAGCAGCTCAAACAATCAGCCCAAACTCGCGGCGCATGAATCGTCCTCGGCTTGCCATCATCGGAACGGGTGTCGCCGGTCTGGGCTGCGCACACTTTTTGCATCCGCATTTTGATCTGACGATCTTCGAGCAGAACGACTATGCCGGTGGCCATACCAACACCGTGACGGTGAACGAAGCGGGCCGTGAGCTTCCGGTGGACACCGGCTTCATGGTCTTCAACTACGTGACGTATCCTTTGCTGAGCCGCCTGTTCAAGGAACTCGATGTGGCAACGAAGCCGACCTCGATGTCCTTCAGCGTGTCGCATCTGCAAAGCGGCATTGAGTACAACGGCACCTCGCTGAATCATCTCTTCGGTCAGCGCCGCAATCTGGTCAGCCCACGCTTTTGGAAATTCATTCTGCAGATCAATCGCTTCAATGCCGAGGCGGTCGCGGCGCTTAAGGAGGAGCGTTTTGCCCGTATGACGCTGCGCGAATACGTGGAGGCGCGGGGTTATGGTAGCGATTTCCTCAATCTTTACATCATCCCCATGGGATCCGCCGTGTGGTCCACGCCGCCGGAGCTGATGCTGGAGTTTCCCGCGCTCACGCTGATTCACTTCTGGCACAATCATGGATTCCTCGGACTGAACACGCAGCATCCCTGGCGGACAGTGACGGATGGGGCGCGCTCGTATGTGAAGAAACTGACCGCGCCATTCAAGGATCGCATTCGGCTTGGCGCTCCCGTGATTCGCGTCGAGCGGGATGCGGAAGGAGTGAAGGTGATCCCTCGTGATGGCGGGCCCGAGGTTTTCGACAAAGTCATCTTCGCCAGCCATGCGGACCAGACGCTGCGCATGCTGGCGAAGCCGACCGATTTGGAAAACGAGCTGCTGGGTTGTTTCAAATACCAGCCCAACATTGCCACGCTGCACACGGATGAGAGCTTCATGCCCAAATCGAAAAAGTGCTGGGCCTCGTGGAACTACCGCATCAAACCAACGGCGGATGGCGGCATCGATCCGAGCACACATTACTGGATGAACAGTCTGCAGGGCGTGTCAGACAAAACGAACTATTTCGTGGCGATCAACGCTGCGGATGAAATCGCCCCAGACAAGGTGCTGAAGCGCATCAATTACGAGCACCCGCTCTTCGACCTCGCTGCGATTGATGCGCAGAAGAGACTGCCTGAACTCAACCGGCTTTCGCCTGACCAGAGCACCTACTTCTGCGGCAGCTACTTCCGTCATGGCTTCCATGAGGACGCTTTTGGTTCGGCAGTCGCTTTGTGTCGTGACCTTCTTGGAAAGGAGCCCTGGTGATGAGGACCGAATCCGCCATCTACGAATGTGCGGTGATGCACCACAGGCTCCATCCCAAGGTGCATCGGTTCAATTACAATGTCTTCTACCTGTGGCTTGATCTCGATGCCATCGACGACCTCGCTGCGAAGCTGCGCTGCTTCAGCCGTAACCGCTTCAATCTGTTCTCCTTTTATGACCGAGATCATCTCGACCTCGGTGCCGGGGATGTGAAGGCAAACATCCTCAAGTATCTGGCGGAGAACCAGGTGGACACCGCACGCATCGCCAGCATTCGCCTGCTGACTTTTCCACGGGTGCTGGGATACATCTTCAATCCTGTCTGCTTCTACTATGCCTTTGACACTGCCGGAGAGCCGGTGTGCGCGGTGGCGGAGGTGACCAACACTTTTCATGAGCAGAAGCCCTATCTTTTGAAGGAGTGCGACCGTGCACAGCGCTTCCGCCTCATCACGCCGAAGCATTTTTATGTTTCGCCTTTCTTCGCGCTCGATCTGAGCTTTGATTTCAAATTGCAGGTGCCGGACGAGAAACTGGAGATCCACATCGACGACCGGCAGCAAGATGATCGCGTCCTGCTCACCTCGCTCACCGGTAATCAGCGACCGCTTACCGATGCCGCGCTGCTGCTGTGCGCGGTGAAGTATCCGCTGCTCACGCTGCGCGTGATTTTTCTCATCCACTGGCAGGCGCTGCGGCTGTGGCTGAAGCGCATTCCCTGGCATCGGAAAGCAGCCAATGCCGAGCTGCAGCTTGGCGTCTTACGGCCTCACGAATCCATCTCACCCTACAAATCATGAACGACACCATCACCTACGACACCGACATCTCCGTCTCCACACCTGCGGCGGCGAAGCCTGGATTCTATGAGCGGCTTTTCATGCTTTCGCTCAAACCGTTTGTTCATGGAGGACTCAGAATGGTGCACCCCGACGGGCGCGCGCATGTGCTGGGTGAGCATGGAGCTCCGGTAACGGCTGAGATGCGCATTCGCAGTCGCGACTTTTTCAAACGCTGCGCCCTGTTCGGCAATGTTGGCTTTGGTGAGGCCTATGTTGATGGTGACTGGGAGACTGACGATGTCGCGGCGGTCATTGAGTGGTTTATTCTGAATCTTTCCAAGAGTCAGGGGTCACGCAGTTCCTCTGGAAAGGTGGCCTGTGTGAATTTGCTGAACTTCGTCAACCGCGTGCAGCATCTGCTGCGGCCCAACAGTGTGAGCACCAGCCGGCGCAACATCGCCGAGCACTATGATCTGGGGAATGAATTCTATTCGCTCTGGCTCGATGAGACGATGACGTATTCCGCTGCGCGCTTTGAGCATCCTGGGCAGCCGCTGGCGGACGCGCAGCATTCCAAATATGAGGCGCTCTGTCAGAAGCTTCAGCTCAAGCCGGGAGACCATGTGCTGGAAATTGGTTGCGGCTGGGGAGGGTTTTCCTGCCATGCTGCAAAGCACCATGGTTGCCGAGTCACCGCTGTCACGATCTCGCAAGAGCAGCACAAGTATGCCACTGAGCGCGTGACGCGTGAAGGGCTGGCAGAGCAAGTGGAAATTCGCCTGCAGGATTATCGCCACATCACGGGCCAGTTCGACAAGATCGCCTCCATCGAAATGCTGGAGGCTGTGGGTGACAAATATCTGGAGACCTACTTCGCCAAATGTGCTGAAGTGCTCAAGCCCGAGGGACTACTGGCCTTTCAGATGATCACGGTGGCGGACTGCCAGCACAAGGATTTGCGCAACGGGGTGGACTGGATTCAAAAGCACATCTTCCCCGGTTCGCTGCTGCTCAGTGTGGGGCGCGTGAACGAAGCCATCAACCGCACCAGCGAGTTCTTCATGCATGGTCTGGAAGATCTCGGCGCATCGTATGCCAAAACACTGCGGGTGTGGTTTGAACGCTTCAACGCCAGACTCACGGAGGTGAAGGCGCTCGGTTTTGACGACCGCTTTGTCCGCAAGTGGAACTACTACCTGCAATACTGCGAAGCCGCCTTTGCCTCGCGGAACATCAGTGTCGTGCAGGCCGTGTACACCCGCCCCAACAACGCCACGCTGCATCGCGCTTTCTGAACATCATGATCTGGTTTTTGCGCATCTTCTTTCTCATCGTGCTGGTGTCCATGCTCGGCGTCACGAGCTGGGCTTCGCAGCAGTGTGCGCTGTGGGCCATTCCGGGGTCTGTGGGTGGGCATCCATGGTTCATCGCCACGCTGTTTGACACCTACTGGGCCTTTCTCACGTTCTATTGCTGGGTCGCCTACAAAGAGCGTTCGTGGTTTGCCCGCATCGGCTGGCTGCTGGGTATTCTGCTGCTCGGCAATATCGCGATGGCGGTTTACATGCTCATCTTGCTTTTCCGTGCGCCGACGAGTTCGCGCATGGAAGACCTCCTCCTCCGCAAAGCATGACTGAACCCATCCAGCGTGAATCTCTTTGGCGTCGCTGGGTGGTCAAGTCGGTCGTGGCGCAGCTCGCGCAGGGAACGACGCCTGCCAAAATCGCGCAGGCCATTGCCTTCGGTGTCACGACTGGACTCTTCCCGCTGCTAGGCACCACGACCGTGCTCGCACTGGGTGTGGGCGTCCTGTTGAAGCTCAATCAGCCGGTGCTGCAAGTGTTTCGCGAACTGAGCTATCCGCTCCAACTGGCAAGTATCCTCCTCTTCATGCGTGCCGGTGAGTCGCTCTTTGGAGCTGAGCATGTGCCGCTCTCCATTCCCATGATGATGGAGCGGTTCTTTACCAGCCCCGGACAGTTCCTCGCTGAATTCGGCATGATCGGACTTTACGGTGTGGTGGTGTGGCTGCTGCTCGCCCCGCTGCTCATCGGAGTGGTCTTTTTCGTCAGCAAACCCCTCGTCGAGAAACTCGCCAAACGCTTTAACTTCGCACGCCATGACGCATGATTTTTGGTTCCTGACAGGCATTGGTACACTGGTGGCGTTTGTGCTCTTTGCGCTCACATGGCTGCTCAGTTTGAAGCTGAATAATTTCAGCTTTGTCGATGTGACGTGGTCTTATGCGCTTGCTGTTATTGCACCACTCTACGCGCTGCTGGGGGGCGGATTCACGCAGCGCAAAATCATCGCGGTGACGATGGCGGTGCTCTGGAGTGCGCGTCTTGGCACCTATCTCTTTTTTCGCGTCCAAGGTCATCATCCTCATGAGGATGTGCGCTATGAGGTGCTACGTGAAAAATGGAAAGATGAACTCGCGAAGAACTTCTTCTTTTTCTTTCAGGCGCAGGCCGTGCTCATTGTGCTGTTGTCGGTGCCTGTGCTGCTAGCGTGTTTGAATCCAGCGCCGCAGTTGAGTCTTATTGAAATGATCGGAGCCATGGTGTGGCTGATCGGTCTTAGTGGCGAGGCCTTGAGCGATGCGCAGATGCAGCGGTTCAAGTCTGACCCTGCTAGCAAAGGTAAAGTGTGCCAGGTCGGCCTATGGCGCTACTCGCGGCATCCGAACTACTTCTTCGAGTCCGTCGTGTGGTGGAGTTTCTGGCTCTTTGCCTGCGGCTCTCCCTGGGGCTGGACCACCGTGTATGCACCGGCGATGATCCTGTATTTTCTGCTGCGCGTCACCGGCATCCCGCTCACAGAAGAATGCGCCGTGAAGAGCAAAGGGGACGCCTATCGCGACTACCAGCGCACCACAAGCGCCTTTGTGCCGTGGCCGCCAAAAAGTTGAATCCAGCTTCAATCGAAGGTCGCACAACCCATCAAGCCTCATGAGTACCATCAACGCCATCCTCGCCAAGAACATCCTGCCTGACACCATGATCCGGCTCGGCATCCGTCAACGACTGGCCGAAACGCTGCGGGAGAACAAGCAGCCCACCGCTGCAGCCCAGCGCGCTGCCTTGATGCGTTACGTGCAGGATCTCAAGCAAATGCCTGTGGCCATCGCAACGGATGAGGCCAACCAGCAGCACTATGAGGTGCCCACTCGGTTCTATCAGCTCGTCCTCGGCAAGCACCTGAAGTACAGCTCCGGGTTTTGGCCGGATGAAAACACGACCTTCGATGAATCCGAAGCGGCGATGCTGAAGCTGACCTGTGAGCGTGCCGAGTTGCAGGATGGGCAGCGCATTCTCGAACTCGGCTGCGGCTGGGGCTCGCTGTCACTGTGGATGGCGGAACATTATCCGAATGCGCAGATCACGAGTGTGTCCAATTCGCCCACGCAGAAGCTGTTCATCGATGCTGAGGCGGCGAAGCGGGGCTTGAAGAATCTGACGATCATCACCGCCAACATGATTCACTTCGAAGGTGTGGGAGAAGGAGTCTTCGACCGTTGCGTCTCGGTGGAGATGTTTGAGCACATGAAGAACTACCAGGAACTCCTGCGTCGAGTCTCCACCTGGCTGAAGCCGCGTGGCAAGCTCTTCGTTCACATCTTCACCCACCGCGAGTACGCCTATCACTACGAAGTACGAAGCGATGATGACTGGATGGCGAAATACTTCTTCACCGGCGGCCAGATGCCCAGTGATGACCTGCTGCTCTATTTCCAAGACGACTTGAAGATCGAAGATCACTGGTGCGTCAGCGGTCAGCATTATTCGAAGACAAGCGAGGCCTGGCTGGCGAACATGGATGCGCATAAGGCGGAAATCCTGCCGCTGTTTGCTGAAACGTACGGCAAAGACCAGGTGACCAAGTGGTGGGTCTGGTGGCGTCTGTTCTTCCTCGCTTGTGCCGAGCTCTGGGGATACCGCGGTGGTGAGGAGTGGATCGTTTCACACTACCGCTTTATCAAGCCATGAGAACGACGCTCACCATCGCGGTAGTCATGCTTGTGGCGGCTCAGGCGTTTGGCGATTTCACGGAACTCGTGAAGCAGGGCGATGCCGCCGATGCGAAGTTCAAACCAGATGCAGCACTGGAGTCTTACCTGCCGGCCGAAAAGTTGAATTCGAACGATGCGGCGCTCTTGGTGAAGATCGCGCGGCAGTATGCATACCGCATGGCGGATTTGTCCTCCAAGGCCGAGCAGCTCAAGTCAGGGCGCACTGCACTATCCTATGCCGAACGTGCGGTGAAACTCGCTCCCAAGGAGGCAGATCCGCATCTGGCTGTCGCCATCTGTCTTGGCAAACTTTCGCCGCTGGTCAGCAACAAGGAGGGAATCGAAGCCTCCCACAAGATCAAGACAGAGGCGGAAACTGTGACGAAGCTCAATCCCAAGGACGACTTTGCCTGGCACATGCTCGGGCGCTGGCATCAGGAACTGGCGCAGATCGGCGGCATGACGCGTGCCTTGGCGTTGATCGTATATGGTGCTCTGCCCGCTGCGTCCTATGACGAGGCGGTGAAGTGTTTTCAGAAAGCCATCGCGCTCAACCCGAACCGTCTCGTTCATTACGTGGAACTGGGCCGCACCTACGCGCTGATGGGGAGCAAGGAGGAGGCCAGGAAATTCATTGAGAAGGGGCTCGCAATGCCGAACCATGACCGGGATGATCCGGAGACGAAGGAGCGTGGCCGCAAGACGCTGCAATCATCGGAGTGATTTGCTTCTGACACAAAAAAGAGAGGCTGTTGCCAGCCTCTCTTCGTAAGTTGTCAGATCGCTTTCAAGGGGTCAGCTCATGCCAGCGCCTTCGCTACAGCCTCGGCGGTGATGCCGAGCTCCTTGAAGACGGTGTTGCCGGGAGCGCTGATGCCGAAGCGGTCGATGCCGATGATTTGGCCCTGGGTGCCGACGTATTTCCACCAGAGGCCGGAGACGCCGGCTTCGATGGCGATGCGCTTGGTGCAGGCGGCAGGAAGGACGGATTCGCGGTAGGCGGCGTCCTGACGGTCAAAACGCTCAAAGCATGGCAGGCTGACGACGCGGACGCCGGGCTTGCCCTTGGCACCTTCGACGGCCCACTGCACTTCGGAACCAGTGGCGATGACGATGGCTTCGAGGGGCGCGGTTTCCTTCACGAGGACGTAGCCACCTTTGAGCGTGCCTTCACGGCGTGTGGCCGCGCTGGCGATGCCCTGATGTGGCAGGTCCTGACGGCTGAGAGCGAGGAGTGTCGGGCCATCGGCGCGGCTGAAGGCGGCAGCAAAGGCG
>TBL_comb48_EPIDRAFT_1001055_pt1 | contig 20892 bp, 18 predicted proteins | sample TroBogEpilimnion_37_FD_10681 | JGI IMG/M metagenome (IMG submission 10681)
GAGTGCTCTTAGATGTAATCAATTCAACAATACGATCATACCTAGCTGATAAATCCCAGTCACCAGTCAGTGGGTTGGGATCATTTGCTGCGATGATTCTTTGATTCGCCGTAGCGATCCAGCCCTGGTCGGGATTGTTGCTGGCCGGTAATTGTTCAAAAGGTACGTAGCCATTCCAGTCATACTGCTTGTCCCATCCGGGCGCTGGAGCAACGCCGTAGAGACCCTGATGAAGTATGCGCTTTGGTGCAACTCCAGCTGCTTGATAAGAAATATTTCCATCGCTATCTGCCATCACTACGTTTTGCATTGGAGCATAATTTTTTCGTAACGCTTGTTTGAAATGATCTAGATCTGAAGCGCTATTCATATCTAATAAGCCAACGACGGATTGATTCTCTGTATCTAGCGCTGTCCAGCGTAGTGCAAGAGCATAACGATTAGTATCGATAGCTTTATTGGCCCTTGCATACGAGTCTGAAATCACTGGCCCATGACGAGTTTCTTTGACTAAGAATGTGAGTGGTGGCGAGTTTTTGATGTCAATAATTTCTTGGCGAACTTTAAAGGGTAGGAGGCCATCTGGACCTTGATACATTCCAGGGTTTCGCTCATCAATTTTCTCTATATATAAATCCTGTACATCTGGATTTGTATTGGTAAAGCTCCATGCAAATTTATCGGTTCTCCCTAAAATAACCGCAGGAATACCAGGGAGGGTGCCACCAATGACATTGACTCCAGGAGCGTTTAAATGAGCAAAGTACCAAATTGCTGGTGCTGATAAACCCAAGTGAGGGTCGTTAGCTAATAGAGGCTTACCGCTAATAGTATTCTTGCCGCTCAATGCCCAGTTATTTGATCCGATGCCATCTGTTGCGCCTGAGAGATTAATGAGTGAGAGTTCTGTAGCTGGGAGATTTTTAGATCGATTGTGTGATGACTGATCGTTTTTGCTGAATACTTGAAGGTCTCGATACAGTTTTGCAAAGTCAGCATTACTCACTGGCTCACCTACCTCAAAAGAGGGCATGACTTCCCAAACTTGTTTAGTGGTGAGATATTGAGATAGCTCTAGCCTTTGTAATTCTTTATTCCAATTGCCACCAAGGTCATAAGCCATCATCAGCATCCAAGCAACGCTATCGGTTGGAGACCAGTGTCCAGGTTTGGAGCCAGTTAAGAAATACTCCACAGGCAGTGCCCACCCAAGTTGTGCATTGCCAGCATTTACGCCATCGGCATAAGCTTGTAATATGCGCTTAGTAGAAACTGGGTAGCGATCAAACTGTCGCTCTGCTGCGTGCTTGATTCCAAGGGTTCGTATAAATCGATCAATCATGACTGTCTCAGACCCTAAGATTTCAGACAGTCTTCCACTAGCAATACGACGATTCATCTCCATTTGCCATGAGCGTTCGCTGGCATGCAAATATCCCAAAGCAAAGTAAGCATCCGCCTGACTTTTGGCCTGAATATGAGGAACGTCGGCCTCATCAAAAGTGATGGAAACCGAGTCACCCAAGCTTTTGATCGCGCGCTTACCGGAGATATTGGATTGCGCACAATATAAATAGGCCAACGTTATTGCTAAGCTTGCAATGAGGGATAAGCCAATTAGCCATAAGCTAGCCCTTAAAAGCTTACTCAGCCAAGATGATTTTGTCGGTAAGTTCATGGATATATTTTATCAAGCCTAGCCAGGAGCGCTTGGGCAAAAGGGCCTCCTAAGGCTGCAAAGACCCCCTGGGAGGCATGCATGCTAAAATTTAGCTTGTCTTGATTTATTTAGCACGACTTTACTGTTAATTAGTGCGGGCCCGAGTGGTGAAATCGGTAGACACAGCAGATTTAAAATCTGCCGACTCAAAAAAGTCGTGCCGGTTCGATTCCGGCCTCGGGCACCATAGACATTCACAAGACTTTCACAAGACATTCACAACAATCTTGCTCATGAACTTTGCCAAATTATTACTTTGCACATTCCTGACCATTTCATCATTGGCCGCATGGGGTATTGATGTTCTTGAATTTAATTGCAAGCGCTCGGAAAAAAACTATACCGAAGAGTATGAAATGAAAATGATGCTTGCTTCGGGCACTCAAAAGGCAAAGCTATTTTTAGATGGTCGCGACTTAGATCAGTCTGATATGTATGGAACACAAATCGTCAAGAGCATAGTATTGGCCCGTCCTCATATTTTGATCTCGATCGAGGCAAGCTTTCAACCAGAAGAGTTGATGGGGGTTTTATATCCAGCCGGTACCGTCCTAACGAACATTACGCTGGATCCGGTGACTGGTAAATTAAAAAAGATAGAAAAAATTCAGGGCGGCATTCTGGGGGCAACTATCGGAAATGGTACTTTCACCAGCGAAGAGGCCTGCTCTCTTGCTAAAACCCCCTATAAAACTAAATAAGAGACTGATCAATTCTTCGGATTAATTATTCGGCTCAGTCACAAACCCCAGTTTTGTGAGGCCAGCGCGCCGTGATGCAGCCAACACCTGAGCTACATACTCATACTTCACGGACTTGTCGGCACGAAGATTAATTTCTGGTTGCGGCTCCTTTTGGGCAGCTTTCTCTGCATAGCCATCAAAGGTTTTTAAATCAATCGGAGTGCTATTCCAGAAGATTTGACCATTGGCATCAATCGACAGTTGAACCGACTCAGGCTTGACTTCATTGCGTACGCTGTTGGCCTTAGGAAGCTCTACCTTCACTGCCTGCTGTATCACGGGCAGGGTAATGATGAAGATAATCAATAGGACCAACATGACATCCACCATTGGCGTCATATTAATTTCCGACATGATGCTATCGTCTTTTTGTTCGTCTTGGATATGAAAAGACATGACTATTCTCCCGAGTTAACGCGGGCACCAGTAACGAAGTAGGCTAATAGATCATTACCAAAGCGATTTAAATCCACAATCAATAACTTATTGGCACGATTAATCGCATTAAAGCTCAGAACTGCAGGTATCGCTACCGCTAATCCAAGGGCGGTCATGATGAGGGCTTCACCAATTGGGCCGGCCACTTGATCAATTTGGGCGCTGCCCGAGCTGCTGATAGAGATAAGAGCGTGATAGATGCCCCAAACAGTGCCAAAGAGGCCGATGAATGGCGCAATTGCACCTGTAGAACCAAGGAAGGTGAGGCCTTTTTGTAAGCCTGCGGCTACGCTATCAATACTGTTCTTAACGCTTCTAGCCATCCATTCCGAATAATTCAAGGTTTGCAGTAATTCACGATGATTGGTGGATTGACTTTGGTGATGTGCTGATGCCTTAGTCGCAGCTCTGGCAATCTGATAGTAGGGATTAGCTGAGTGATTACTAAACACCTGCAAACCTTGATCAAATGAAGTGGCGCGCCAGAATTGCTCGAGTTCAAGTTTGAGTTTACGTAAATTGCGTAAATCCCACAGGCGAGTTAATAAGATTACCCAAGTCACAATAGAGCAGGTGAGGAGTGCAATTGCCACAAAGCGCGTAATTACATCGCCTTCAAGCCAGAGATTTACGATGCCAAATGGAGTGTTCATATTGATTAATTCTTAAGATTAAATTTAATTAAAAGATTGGTGGAAATTCTTTGGGGAGAGCCATTTACTAAAAAAGGTTTAAAGCGATAACGTTTACCGATATCTGTAGCTGCACGATCAAGTCTGGGGAAGGTGCTGGACTGTAGTAACGCTACGTCCTCTACGCTACCGGTTTCATCAATAATCAAACGCACTACCACTGCACCCTGCTCGCCGGAGCGCTTGGAGAAAGAAGGGTAGTAGGCATCTGCATCAGGCTGATAGACCACCTCTAGTTTACCAATGTCAGTCTGAATCGGTGTGCCGCTAGCGCCCCCACTGGTTGCAGGGGCAACTGCAGCATTTTGGGTCTGAGACTGTGATTGAGACTCAGACTTACTCTGTTTCTGATTCTGATTCTGATTCTGGTTTTGTTGAGGCGTTTGTTGCGTTTGAGTTGGGCTAGGCTTTTCCGAAGTCTTTTCCTTTGGCTTTTCTTTAGTTGGCTTTTTTTCTTCTTTTGGTTTTGGTGGACTAGAGGCAGGAGGCTGCTGAGTTTTAGAGGCCTCAGGACTAACGAGATTTGCCATGACCCGTGCATCATCCATTTGGGGCGGACGCTTGCTAAGGTGAATAAATTCGAGAGCGGGAAGCGCATGCAAGAGCAATACGATTCCAATAATGATGCGTTCCGTTTTGGTAAACGGTAAATGCGTATCTAACTTTTGAAGAAAAGTACTCATCACACTTCGCCTAATAAACGTACTTTTACCAGGTGGGAAGTTAAATCTGCTGACATTAAGTCTTGTGCCATCGATAACAATAATTCTTCATTCTTGCTACTTAAGAAAGTTACTGAGCCAAAATCTTTGGCGATACTTGCCTTTTGCAGTGACTCAAGTTGCCTTTTGAGCTGGCGTACTACCGCATCACTGGTGTCAATCAGAGTAATGGATTCGCCAAGTAACTTCCGAATGCCTTTTCTTAAAAAGGGATAGTGAGTGCATCCGAGGACGAGTGTGTCAGCCCCAGCATCCTGAATAGGCTCAAGATGTTTGGCTAGGAGTTCGAGAGTTTCTTCGCTATCTGCATTGCCGGACTCAATCAAAGGAACCAATCCTGCCCCAGCTTGCTTGATAAACCGACAATCACTTGGAAGAGTCTCTAATAGGGCATTAAATTTATCGCTCTTCAAAGTAGCTTCAGTAGCAAGAACCCCCACAATATTATTTTGAGATCGCATTGCTGCTGGCTTAATGCCTGGCTCAACACCAATAATCGGAATAGATAGCATTTCCCGAATTTGTTTGATGGCTTCAGCCGTTGCGGTATTGCAAGCTACCACGATGGCGTCACAGTCATTGCCGGCTAGATAATTACAAAGAGCGAGACTGCGTGCTGTGATCCAGTCACTGGACTTTTCACCATAAGGCGCATTTGCAGAATCCGCAAGATAAATATAGTCGTGTTGGGGAAGCTGACGCAGAGCCTCATCCAAAACGGATAGGCCTCCAACGCCAGAATCAAATAGCCCTATGAGTGCCAAAGTTAACTATGCTTGCTTGGTAACGAAGTCAGTAACGAAGTTGTTAATGAAGCCAATGTATTAAGCAATCTTGACCGGAATACCAGCAATCTTGGCTTGCCACTCACGTGGACCCTCATTGTGCATAGAGATGCCTTCTGAGTTCACCGCAACAGTTACTGGCATGTCTTTGACATCAAATTCATAGATTGCTTCCATGCCTAAGTCGGCAAAGCCAACTACTTTAGAGGTTTGGATTGCTTTAGATACTAAATAGGCGGCGCCACCAACAGCCATTAAGTAGGCTGATTTATGTTTCTTGATAGCCTCAATCGCCTCAGGCCCACGCTCTGCTTTTCCGATCATGGAAATTAATCCAGTTTTAGCAAGCATCATCTCGGTAAACTTATCCATACGAGTGGAAGTAGTCGGGCCTGCTGGTCCAACCACCTCATCTCTCACTGGATCAACTGGACCTACGTAATAAATGACACGATTCTTAAAGCTCACCGGCAATTCTTCACCTTTGGCGAGCATATCCTGAATACGCTTATGTGCTGCATCACGACCAGTCAAGATTTTGCCGTTGAGTAATAAAGTCTCGCCTGGTTTCCAGCTCGCTACTTCTGCAGCGGTGAGCGTATCTAGATTCACGCGTTTAGATTTTTGAACATCTGGTGTCCATGTCACATCTGGCCAATCTGAGAGTGAAGGGGCTTCCAGTTTTGCGGGGCCATCGCCATGCAAATGGAAATGCACGTGACGCGTAGCGGCACAGTTCGGAATCATGGCCACAGGTAATGAGGCTGCATGAGTGGGGTAGTCCAAGATTTTGACATCAAGAACGGTAGCTAAACCACCCAGACCTTGCGCACCAATACCGAGTTTATTTACTTTTTCATAAAGCTCTAAGCGCAGCTCTTCTATGCGATTCTGAGGGCCGCGCTCAATCAGTTCTTGAATGTCTACGGGACCCATTAAAGATTCTTTGGCCATCAACATCGCTTTTTCTGGTGTGCCACCAATACCAATACCCAGAATGCCAGGAGGGCACCAGCCTGCACCCATGGTGGGGATGGTTTTTAGAACCCAGTCCACAATCGAATCCGAGGGATTGAGCATCACCATCTTGGCTTTGTTTTCAGAGCCACCACCTTTAGCAGCGCAGATCACTTCAACACCATCACCAGGAACGATCTCATAATGGATTACAGCTGGGGTGTTATCACCCGTATTTTTACGTTTGCCAGCTGGATCAGCCAATACTGAAGCGCGCAACATATTGTCAGGATTGAGGTATGCACGACGAACACCCTCGTTTACCATATCGGAAACACTCATCGTTGCATCAGACCACTGCACATTCATACCAATTTTGAGAAATACCACTGCAATACCAGTGTCCTGACACATGGGTCGGTGGCCTTCAGCGCACATCCGGCTGTTAGTCAAAATTTGCGCAATCGCATCTTTCGCACCATGACCTTGCTCTAGTTCATAAGCCTTGCCCATAGCAGTAATAAAGTCCTTTGGGTGGTAGTAGGAGATGAACTGAAACGCGTCTGCAACGCTTTGAATGAGGTCGTTTTGTTTGATATTGGTCATGGTGATTGGCTTATTTCCACATTATTAGTAAGGTTTGCCCCATTTTAAGGGTTTGCCATAGAGCAAATCCCAAGTGTTTTCACTTATCTTCTAAGGTCTAAAGGGTAAAAACCTGTCATTTTGCGACATTTTCTCGCATTTGGAGTTGATTTTAGATTAATGATTATTTGATAGAGGGCTGTAAGCATGGAACCATTAAAGCAAGAAAACCGCGTTTTTAACCCACCTGCAGACTTTGTAAAGAGCGCATCGATTCCGGGGATGGATGCTTATAACAAGCTTTGCGCTGAAGCTAATGCAGATTACGACGGTTTTTGGGGTCGCCTTGCTAAAGAAAATATCTATTGGAAGAAGCCATTTACCAAGGTCTTGGATGAGTCCAAAGCGCCTTTTTATAAGTGGTTTGAAGATGGCACCACGAATGCTTCATATAACTGTTTAGATCGCCAAGTTGAAGCAGGTTTGGGCGATAAGACTGCCATTATTTTTGAAGCGGATGATGGCACAGTTACTAAGGTAACTTATCAAGAAATGCTTGAGCGCGTTTGCAAAATGGCAAATGCACTTCGTAAGATGGGCGTTAAGTCCGGCGATAGCGTCATTATTTACATGGCAATGACGATTGAAGGCATTGTTGCGATGCAAGCATGTGCCCGTATTGGCGCCATTCACTCTGTAGTGTTTGGTGGATTCTCTGCGCAAGCATTGCGCGATCGCATTATGGACGTTGGTGCCGTTGCAGTGATTACGGCTGACGGACAGTTCCGCGGTGGCAAAGCATTGCCATTAAAGGCCATTTGCGACGAAGCTCTCTCTACTGGTGAGTGCCCTAAGGTTAAGCATGTCATCGTGAGTAAGCGTACGGGCACTGATGTCACTATGCAAGCAGGTCGTGACGTTTGGATGCAAGAGATCGTAGCCAATGAAGCAACGACTTGCGAGCCAGAGTGGGTAAGCGCTGAGCACCCTCTATTTATTCTTTACACCTCCGGCTCAACTGGCAAGCCAAAGGGCGTGCAGCACTCAACGGGCGGCTACCTCTTGTGGGCAATTCTCACAATGAAGTGGACATTTGATATCAAGCCAAATGATGTGTTCTGGTGTACTGCCGATATTGGTTGGGTAACAGGTCACTCCTATATTACCTATGGCCCACTCGCAGTTGGGGCTACAGAGATTGTGTTTGAAGGCGTTCCAACCTATCCAAATGCTGGTCGTTTCTGGGACATGATTCAAAAACACAAAGCATCTATTTTCTACACGGCACCAACCGCGATTCGTTCATTGATCAAAGCATCTAGTAACGATGAAGCCGTGCATCCAAAGAGTTATGACTTGTCATCACTGCGTCTCTTGGGTTCTGTTGGTGAGCCAATTAACCCAGAAGCATGGATGTGGTACTACGAGCATGTTGGTAACTCAAACTGTCCAATTGCCGATACATTCTGGCAAACAGAAACTGGTGGTCATATGATTTCACCGCTACCTGGCGCAACCCCAATGATTCCGGGTTCATGCACATTGCCATTGCCAGGGATTCAGGCAGCGATTGTGGATGAGGCTGGTGCGGATGTTCCTAATGGTCAAGGCGGTATCTTGGTTGTGAAGCGTCCTTGGCCTTCCATGATTCGTACGATTTGGGGTGATCCTGATCGTTTCGTGAAGTCTTATTTCCCAGAAGAGTTGGGTGGCACGTTGTACTTAGCCGGTGACGGCGCAATTCGGAATAAAGATACCGGCTATTTCACTATCACTGGTCGTATCGACGACGTCCTGAACGTTTCTGGTCACCGCATGGGCACGATGGAGATCGAATCTTGCTTAGTAGCTAATCCACTAGTTGCGGAAGCGGCTGTAGTTGGCCGTCCTGATGAGCTGACTGGTGAAGCCATTTGCGTATTCGTAGTTCTTAAAGGCGGTCGTCCAACCGGTGATGAGGCTAAGAAGCTTGCAACTGAATTGCGTAACTGGGTTGGTAAGGAGATTGGCCCAATTGCTAAGCCTAAGGATGTGCGCTTTGGTGATAACTTGCCTAAGACCCGTTCAGGCAAAATTATGCGCCGTCTCTTGCGTGTGATTGCTAAAGGCGAGGAAGTGACTCAAGACACCTCAACCCTGGAAAACCCACACATCTTAGATCAGCTCAAAGAGTCCCTATAAGCCGTCAAACAAGCTTTTAGAGGATATCCCTTCCTAAATCGTATAATTANCGGCTGTACGGAAGGGTGGATGAGCGGTTTAAGTCACACGCCTGGAAAGCGTGCGTAGGTTAATAGCCTACCGCGGGTTCGAATCCCGCCTCTTCCGCCANGTATTAAGAAAGCCACCTTCGGGTGGTTTTTTCTTTATAACTTCCCGTAATATCTTAGAAGTTCAGTAAGAAAAGAAATAAATTGAAATAAAGCGAAATAAAGCGAAACAAAAAAGTTATACAAAAAACTAATTACAAGGTAGAGAAAATATGATTTTTGCAATTTTATTAATGGATAAACCCGGCACTGCTGATTTACGCATTCAGATCCGTCCAGAGCATCGCGCATACCTAGCGCAGCTTTCAGATCGCATGGCCTTTGCAGGACCCCTGACAACTGATGATGGCAAAACTACATTAGGCAGTTTGATTGCAATTGATTTCCCTAGCAGAGCTGATGTAGACGCATGGCTAAAGGATGAGCCTTATACCAAAGCTGGCGTTTATGAAAAACCAATTATTCATGCCTTTAATAATATGTGGGAACAAAAGGCAGGCTTTCCTCCTGCAAAATAATGCCATGATTTAAGCAGGGCTGTTACTTTTGATATATCATCGGATGATATATTAAGAGTAATGAAAAAACGTGGGCTTACTACTCTTTTGGATTTACATCAGGAGGTCATTGATCAAGGTGATGGTTACTGGGTAAAGATAGAAGCTTGGGAAGTTGAGCTTAGTGAAGGAATGCCTCACGGCATACGTTATTCATTAACCTTGCATAGCCCAAAAGGACTGAGAATTCTGGGTTATGACAATGCTCATGCGGTAAGGTTAAGAACAGGCTATTCAGGAAGAAAATTAGCATACGACCACAAGCATCGCAGTTCTACCGATCCTGGCATTCGCTATGACTTTAAAGATGCACATGGACTCTTGCGTGATTTTTTTGCAGATGTTGATAAGGTCTTAAAACTGGATAAACAGAAATGAAAGTTATCAAAATTGGGATTGCATCACAAAAAGATATTCGGGCGCGTATTTTGGCTATCGCTAAGGGCGAGCTAAAGCCTAAGGCAACTGATCCAAAGATTTGGTTCACCTCAATGCGATCCTTGGCGGAAGTCTTGAGCGATGAAAACAGGGCTTTATTGCATGTCATTAGAGCTTCCAAACCAGTATCAATTTCGGAACTGGCAGAGCTGACTGGAAGAAAGCAGGGAAACTTATCTCGTACGCTTAAAACAATGTCCCATTACGGCTTGGTTGAAATGCTGCAAGAGTCCAGGGCCATCAGGCCCGTGGCTTGCGGTGATCGATACGAGATAAGTCTTCGATAAATTAAAGCGGCTTGATTTGTAGTTTTCTAAACTTAATAATGCCGCCAGCCGATTGTAGGGCGATTGGACCCTCTGCAAATTTACTATCCTGGCCATTGGCTACGGTGACAACGCCATTGAGTATGACTTTAAAGTTGGAGCCGTTTGCAATAATCTCCATGGTGTTCCAACGTCCACCTGCCTTGGGAACTGGGTCGACTTTGGCCACGTCCACAATCGCACCAGTTGCGTATGCTTGCTCGGGGCGTGTATCCCAAATATTGACCTCATAGGCGTTTGCTGCAGAGACTTTAGAAGGGTCTTGGCAGCGAATAAAAATACCGCTATTGGTATTGGACTCGGCATAAAACTCTGCCTTGATAACAAAATTTTTGTAAGACTTAGTGCTCACTAAAAAACCAGAAGGTTTATTGCCTTCCACAATGCCATTGCCGATCACCCAGTTCGCGCTGCCAATAATGTTCCAACCATTCAAACTTACGCCGTCAATGAGGTCTGTAAAGCCATCTGAGTTTTGGGCATTTGCCATGCCGCCAATAGTTAAAGCGAAAAGAAAAAAAACTGATAAGGCAAGTTGCTTTAAAAAGGTTTTCATAATGTCTCCCGAGGATATTTATTGTGTATAAATTTCATTTTTACTGATATTGGGCTATAAAGACAAGTCAGCAATATGAGTCTAAGACACCAGGGATGTGAAAAGAGGGGGTAGCACTCGATATTGAGATCAGAATCAAGTAGACTTAAGGCCATGAATTCAACAAAATTTCGCATACTCTGTCTTGCAACGGCTTTGACTTCTCTGAGCCTTGTAGGTTGTGGCTCGATCGAATCTGCCGCTCAAGACGACTGTACATCGATTGGCTGGCAGATAGATAGCAAAGGCTATCAGGAATGCTACAAAGCTAGGATCTATGAACGCAAACTGGACTACTCATTGCCCCCTGGGGACAAGCCATCCCCATCTCTCTTGTAATCAGGGTATACCCTCAATTCAACTCCTTGAGCTCCGTCAAGGACTTACGGCGACGAATAACGCAAAATAATGTTTTATTTTACGAATTAGTCGCTGGCAAAGTATTTGGCTTGGCAGCGATTTTTAAAAAGTAAATTAGTGTTTAGCTTTGCTTGGTGCTGAGCACAAAATAGCTTTAAAGCTTGAGATCAAGGCTTAAATTAGAGACTAAGAACTATGAATCATCCAAAGCCTTCTGGAGAAGTCAAAGCGGTTGCTATTGCAACAGCAGATGATTTAAGAGAAACCATTCGTCGCAAGAGTAAGTTAAAAGGTCGTCAAGCTGATGATGCTTCTATTGCGCAGGTGCGCCAGTTAATTGGCGATGCACCACATCGTCGTGACTTGCTGATTGAAAACCTCCATAAGCTCAACGATGAATACCGCGCCTTGCATGATCGTCATTTGGTTGCACTTGCAAAAGAAATGAATCTGCCAATGGCAGAGGTGTACGAAGTAGCTACTTTCTATCACCACTTCGAGGTAGTGCGCGGCAATGATCCTGTTGCAGATATTCTTATCCGAGTTTGTGACGGCATTGCCTGTGAATTAGCGGGCGCACAAAATCTCTTGGCTAAATTGCCGTCCATCCTTGGCAATCCGAATATTAAAGTTGCAGCAGCCCCATGCGTAGGACGCTGTGAGCAAGCTCCTGTAGCAGTAGTACATCAATACCCAGTGTTATTTGCGGATACCGATAAGGTAAAAGCCGCAGTAAACAATAAATTAACTACCCAACCCATGGCCAAAGATGATGCTGTCTTTGATCCTGCCGCATTAGCAGGGCACGGCGTATCTCCTCAGGGGGAGAATCAAGCAGTTTCACCAGATTATGTTGGTTATGAGGCTTATCGTGCCAAAGGCGGATATGCACTCGCTAAAGAAATTTATGAAGGTAAGAAAGATGCCGAGAGCATCATCAAGGCAATGGAAAGCTCTGGCTTGCGTGGTCTAGGCGGCGCAGGTTTTCCAGCAGGACGTAAATGGCGCATCGTAAAAGATCAAGTCGCTCCTAAATTGATGGCCGTAAACATTGACGAAGGTGAGCCAGGAACATTTAAAGATCGTACTTACTTGGAGCGGGATCCGCATCGATTTTTAGAAGGCCTTCTCATTGCCGCTAGCGTGGTTGGTATTGACGCTTGTTACATCTATTTGCGCGATGAATATCACGGTTGCCGCGAGCTTCTTGAAAAAGAATTAGCGAAGCTCCAAGCAAATCCACCATTCCCAATGCTAAATATTGAGTTGCGTCGAGGTGCTGGTGCTTATATCTGCGGTGAAGAGTCTGCCATGATTGAAAGTATCGAAGGCAAGCGTGGCGAACCACGTATGCGTCCTCCATACATTGCACAAGTGGGCTTATTTGGACGTCCCACTTTAGAACATAACTTCGAGACTCTGTATTGGGTGCGCGATATTGTTCAACGTGGACCGGAGTGGTTTAGCTCATTTGGTCGCCATGATCGCAAAGGCTTACGTAGCTTTAGCGTAAGTGGGCGCGTCAAGATGCCGGGTGTGAAGTTAGCACCAGCAGGTATTACGATTCAAGAATTGATTGATGAGTACTGTGGCGGAATGCAAGATGGCCACAAATTCTATGGTTACCTGCCGGGCGGTGCATCAGGCGGTATCTTGCCTGCGACCATGAATGACATCCCACTCGACTTCGATACTTTGCAGCCTTATGGTTGTTTCATCGGTTCTGCCGCTGTCATGGTATTTAGCGATAAAGACAAAGCGCGTGATATGGCTTTGAATGTGATGCATTTCTTTGAACATGAGAGTTGTGGTCAGTGCACGCCTTGCAGAGTGGGGACAAGCAAAGCTGCCAAACTCATGCAAGCTAAATCATGGGATCAAGAAACTTTAGAAGACTTAGCCACTGTGATGGTGGATGCTTCTATTTGTGGTCTTGGTCAAGCTGCCCCAAACCCTATTCGTTGTATTCAAAAATATTTCCCTGAAGAGGTGCAATAAGGAAGTTCAATAAAAAGGGAATGACGAGACAAACATGAACGCACCAACAAATCCAAAAGAGCTCGAACTCCAAACAGTTGAGTTCAAGCTAGACGGCAAGACGATTGTTTCCTATGAGGGCGAAACAATTCTGAAAGCTGCCAAGCGACACGGGATTGATATTCCGCATCTGTGTTTCAAAGATGGCTATCGCCCTGACGGCAATTGCCGTGCTTGCGTAGTAGAAATTAATGGTGAGCGTACTTTGGCACCTAGTTGCTGCAGAAGTCCTACCCCAGGCATGGAAGTTAAAGCCAATAGCGAACGCGCTGTAAAGAGCCAAAAGCTGGTTCTCGAGATGTTGCTCTCCGATATGCCGGACGAAGGCTTTAAGTGGGTTGGTGATACCGAGGCGGAAGAGCAAGCGCATCAACATGGCGAGCTGAGCACTTGGGCAACACGTATGGATGTGACTGTTCGTCCAGAACTCAAAGCGCTTCGGCGTGAGAAGGTCGGTAGTGATATTTCACATCCAGCGATGGCTGTGAACTTAGATGCCTGTATTCAATGTAATCGTTGTGTGCGTGCTTGTCGTGAAGAGCAAGTAAATGATGTGATTGGTTACGCTATGCGCGGTAGTCATAGCGAGATCGTATTTGATCTGAATGACCCAATGGGCGATAGCACTTGCGTTGGCTGTGGTGAATGTGTGCAAGCTTGTCCAACGGGTGCATTAATGCCCAAAGGCTTGATTGGTTCACAAATAGTTGATCGCAAGGTGGATTCAGTTTGCCCATTCTGTGGTGTTGGCTGTCAAATTACATATAACGTTAAAGATGAAAAGATTGTTAGCGTTGAGGGTCGTGATGGCCCCGCTAACCATAATCGTCTGTGCGTAAAAGGCCGTTTTGGTATGGACTATATCCATAATCCACAGCGCCTTACCAAGCCATTAATTCGTAAAGCAGGCGTAGCAAAGGATGAAGCTTTGCTTGAAGGCAACCAAGATTGGTCCAATATCTTCCGTGAAGCAACTTGGGAAGAGGCGTTAGAGGTTGCCGCTGGTGGACTCAAGAAGCTAAAAGATCAACATGGCTTAAAAGTATTGGCCGGATTTGGTTCTGCTAAGGGAAGCAATGAAGAAGCTTACTTATTCCAAAAGCTAGTTCGCACTGGCTTTGGTAGTAATAACGTAGACCACTGTACCCGTCTTTGTCACGCTTCTTCGGTGGCTGCGTTATTAGAGGGTGTTGGTTCCGGTGCGGTAAGTAATCAGGTGAATGACGTCGAGCACTCGAGCATGATTTTCTTAATTGGCTCTAATCCAACAGCAAATCATCCTGTGGCAGCTACTTGGCTTAAGAATGCTGCTAAACGTGGTAGCAAAATTGTCTTGTGTGATCCACGCGCAACAGAGATCAGTAAGCATGCCTGGCGTACGATGCAATTTAAGCCCGATACCGATGTGGCCATGCTTAATGCCATGATCTATACGATTATTGAAGAGGGTTTGGTTGATCAAGACTTCGTTGAAAATCGCGCCAACAATTTTGAAGCTTTAAAAGAAAACATCAAGGGCTACAGCCCAGAAGCAATGGCACCGATCTGCGGTATTCCTGCAGAAACTTTGCGTGAAGTGGCGAGAGAGTTTGCCACTACTAAGTCTGCAATGGTTTTGTGGGGTATGGGTGTGAGTCAGCATGTGCACGGAACGGATAACGCGCGTTGCTTAATTGCATTAGTGAGTATCACCGGTCAAATTGGCAAGCCTGGTTCAGGCTTGCATCCATTGCGCGGCCAAAATAACGTCCAGGGCGCAAGTGATGCGGGCTTGATTCCAATGATGTTCCCAAATTATCAGCGCGTTGATAATCCAGAAGCGCATGCTTGGTTTGAGAAGTTCTGGGATACCCCATTAGATAAGAAGCCAGGCTATACGGTTGTGGAGATCATGCATAAGATCACTGCGCCTGATAGTGACCCTGACAAGATTCGCGGCATGTATGTCGAAGGTGAGAACCCCGCCATGAGTGATCCGGACCTCAATCATGCGCGTCATGCATTAGCTGCATTGGAGCATTTGGTTGTTCAAGATATCTTCATGACAGAGACTGCGCTCTTAGCTGATGTGGTATTGCCAGCGAGTGCTTGGCCTGAGAAGGTTGGTACAGTTAGCAATACTGACCGTATGGTTCAAATGGGCAAGAAGGCGATTGATCCCCCGGGTGAGGCAAAGCCTGATTTGTGGATCATTCAAGAGATTGCTAAGCGCATGGGCCTCTCCTGGAATTATCAAGGCCCTGATGCAGGTGTTGCAGAAGTCTATGACGAGATGCGTCAAGCAATGCACGGCGCTATCAAGGGTATTACGTGGGAGCGTCTTGAAAAAGAATCTAGTGTGACATACCCATGTTTATCCGCTGAAGATCCAGGTCGTCCAATCGTATTTGATGACGAGTTTGCAACTCCTGATGGCAAGGTACAACTCGTTCCTGCTGACATCATCCCAGCAAATGAGCGACCAGATGCTGAGTATCCATTTGTATTAATAACTGGACGTCAGTTAGAGCATTGGCACACCGGCAGCATGACGCGTCGTGCCACAGTACTCGATGCCATTGAGCCAATGGCAACTGTATCCATGCATGGTGAGGATATGACTCAATTAGGGGTTTCTGCTGGCGATGTGATTACTGTTCAATCGCGTCGTGGTGAGGTCGGTATTCATGTAAGAAGGGATGATGGCACACCAAGAGGCGTAATCTTTATTCCATTTGCTTACTTCGAGGCTGCCGCTAACCTTATTACCAACCCAGCACTTGATCCATTTGGCAAGATTCCCGAATTTAAGTATTGCGCTGTCAAACTAGCCAAGGGTGGGCAGGTGTCGAAGTTCATGGGTTATGGTGCTAATGACCCATCGATTAATGAGGCGGCTATACCTCGGTAATTTAGCTTTCCAATCTAGAAAAGGCTCCTTTAGTGGAGCCTTTTTCATTTTGACCACACTTTCATCCTTACTACTTTTGTAGTAAAATCAATAGAAGGGGGCTGAAATGGGAATGCCAGTGAGAATTGATGATGATCTTTATGAGTTAGCCAAGTTAGAGGCTAAGGTAGAACATCGCACTATTGCAGGTCAAATTGAGTTTTGGGCAAAAGTAGGGCGTGCTGCAATAGACAATCCAGACCTGCCTGTTGCGTTCATCATGGAGTCGCTTGCCTCGTTGGCGGAGCCCAGGGAACAATCTACCCCATTTATTCCACGCTCTAGGAAGCTTTGATGGCGTATGACGTCTCTCAAACACGCCGATTCCTAAGACAATACAAAAAACTAAATGACAATACTGCTAAGGATGTCGATGAAGCTGTAGTCCAGGTAGCAAAAAAACCCGGAATTGGAGAGAAAAAGAAGGGTGATTTGTCTGAATTTTGGGTTTTTAAGTTCAGAAGTACTGGTCAGCTTTATTTGCTTGGGTATTCAATAGATGATGGGCTAAGACTAATTTATTTGGAATCTATTGGCTCACATGAAAATTTCTATAGAGATGCCAAACGATAAATAAGCGCATATCTCCTGCGACCTTTAGAATGAACCCTCTATGGCAAGTTCGAAACCTTCCTCAAATATCAATAGCAAAGCTGAACTTCCTGTCCTCATTATTGGGGCTGGATTAGCTGGGCTAACTGTGGCCTTACACATGGCTGAGTCTCAGCCGGTGATTCTCATGGCTAAACGCGGTCTAGGTGAGGCTGCTACGGCTTGGGCCCAAGGCGGCATTGTTGGCGTCGTTGACAAAGTGCATGACAGCATTGACTCACACGTCGCCGATACATTAGATGCTGGCGCAGGCCTTGTTGTGGAATCCACTGCTCGTTATATTGCTGAAGAAAGTGCTGAAGCCATTCGTTGGTTAGTGGAGCAGGGCGTACCATTTACCGCCGATGAAACTGGGCCCATGGGTTTACATCTCACTCGCGAAGGCGGTCATAGTCATCGTCGCATTGCACATGCTGCTGATGCTACTGGCAAAGCGATTCATGAGGTTTTACTTGATAAAGCAAAGGCCCATAAAAATATTCAAATCCTGGAGCATTGGATTGCACTCGATCTCATTACCAATCGTCAACTCGATGCCAAGACGCAACGCAGTAAGCCTAATCGTTGTTATGGTGTGTATGCACTCGATATTAAAAATAACCGTGTAGAAACTATTGAAGCCAAATCAGTTGTTTTGGCTACGGGTGGTGTTGGTAAGGTCTATCGCTATACCAGCAACCCTGATACCGCTACAGGCGATGGCATTGCTATGGCCTGGCGCGCAGGCTGCCGCGTGGGCAATATGGAATTTATTCAATTTCATCCGACGTGCTTGTATCACCCTAGTGATCGCACTTTCCTGATTACTGAAGCCATGCGCGGTGAGGGTGGTTTATTAAAGTTGCCTGATGGCACACGCTTCATGCCTGAGCATGATGAACGCCATGAGTTAGCGCCGCGCGATATCGTTGCCAGAGCAATTGACTTTGAGATGAAGAAGCATGGCTTAGATTATGTTCACTTAGATGCAACCCATTTAGGTGAAGTATTTATTAAAGAACATTTCCCCATGATTTATGCGCGTTGCTTGAGTCTTGGCTTGGATATTACTAAAGAGCCGATCCCGGTAGTTCCTGCTGCGCATTACACCTGCGGTGGCGTAGTGACTGATCTCAAGGGCCGCACAGACTTACCAGGACTCTACGCAGTAGGAGAAGCCACTTATACAGGACTACATGGCGCTAATCGCTTAGCAAGCAATTCATTGTTAGAGTGCGTTGTCATTGGCAAGGCGGCTGCAGAAGATATTTCCAATCTCAAAACACCTGCAATGCCTTCTCTACCTTTATGGGATGAGAGCCAGGTAGAAGATGCTGATGAGCAGGTAGTTATTGCCCATAACTGGGATGAGCTACGCTCCCTCATGTGGAACTATGTAGGTATTGTTAGGACAAATCGCCGTCTTGAGCGGGCCCTACATCGCATCAAGCTCTTGCGTTATGAAGTGCAAGAGTATTACGCAAACTTTAAGGTTACACGTGATCTGATCGAGCTCAGAAACTTATTGGAATGTGCAGAACTTATTGTGCGCTCAGCCCTGATGCGCCGAGAAAGCCGTGGCCTTCATTACAGCCGTGACTACCCCGGTACATGGGCAGTGTCTTATCCAACCATTCTGACTCCTCAAGCTGAGGGTGCCGAGACCGATTCTGCGTCTTAAGTCTCCAAAGCGATAAATCTCTATTTTTTGATGATAAGCTAATGCAATCGCACAAGGATTGCACATGGCAAGTATTAAAGAAGACATCTACGAACATATTTCTGCCGTATATCAAACAGCTACTGATGAGATCAAGAGCTGGATTAGTGCCTTAAAAGAAATATGGCCGCTGATATTTCTATTATTCCTTGGTTTGGCGTTTCTGATTTGGTTTGCAAAACCGGCACCTCCTAGTAAGGTCCTGATGGCTACTGGTATAGGCGGTTCATATAAAGTTTTGGGTGAAAAATATCAGGCCTACTTTGCTAAAAAAGACATTGAGCTTAAGTTGGTAGAGACCCATGGTTCTAAAGAAAATCTCCAGCATCTACGAGATCGCAATGATCCAATTCAAGCTGCCTTTGTTCAGGGCGGCATGATTGTCTCTGATGAGCTTACCGGCATTGAATCCCTGGGTAGCGTTGATTACGAGCCAGTATGGGTGTTCTACCATAACAAGGTTTTTAATGAGCGCGCTCATTTATCTGACCGAGATATTGCTAAGCTCAGGATTAACATAGGGCCTGTCGGAAGTGGGGCTCGTACACAGGCCCTAAATATATTTAAGTTAAATGGTTTAAATAGTAATTCTCCTAATTTACTTGATTTAGGCAATGCTGAAGGTGTTGAGGCGTTAGAGCGCGGAGAGATTGACGGCGTTATATTGGTGGATGGCTTTGATTCACAGAACGTACAAAGACTTATTAAAAATCCAGATGTTAGACTGGCTTCCTTTCAGCGCGCTGATGCGTATACTCGCTTGCTACCCTATTTTGAAGAGCTCAATGTGCCTATGGGTGGATTTGATCTAGGTAAAAATATTCCTGATCACCCAATACAGCTCATATCAACAACAACGAACCTATTAATTGATAGCCGCCTTCATCCTGCTATACAGGTTTTATTTCTGGAAGCTGCCAAAGAAATTAATGGCAATAAATCCTATTTTGCTAAGGCAGGAGAGTTTCCGGTCTATATGAACACTGAGGCCCCACTTAGTGATGAGGCAAAGTTCTTTTATGAAAAAGGAACTCCGACATTAATGAAGTACTTGCCATTTTGGTTGGCTGAGTTCTTAGAGCGGATGTTCTTCCTCTTACTGCCTTTTGCTGCTTTTGCTTACCCCATCATTAAATCGATCCCATCGTACAGAACCAATCTCGCTAAAAAGCAAATTAATTCGATTTACAAAGAACTTGATAAGTTTGAACAAAATACGATTGACACTTTTGATCCAAGCAAACGAGCTGAGTACATCGAGATTCTCAATGAGATGGAGCGCCGGGTCATGACTTCAAAGGCGTCCAAGTTAGCTACCGCCGATTGCTATAGCTTACGAAATAATATTGAATTTATCCGTAATGCCCTAGAGAAGCAGATTATTTATAAGGGCAGGGAAGGTTAGATCAGAGAAGGACAAAACTCAGCCTAAAGCCGAGTAACTCAACCTAAAATTCTCATTGAGAAATCAACCGCATTGACATCCTTGGTTAACTTACCAAGGGAGATGCGATCTACACCCGTACTTGCAATAGCGCGCATTTGATCTAGATTGATACCACCAGAGGCCTCTAGCAATGCTCGGCCAGCATTAATAGCAACAGCTTGTTTCATTTGGTCGGTATTGAAGTTATCAATCAAGATACTCTTTGCACCAGCGGCCAAGGCTTCTTCAAGCTCAGTAAAGTTTTCTACTTCAATCTGAATATCCACACCTGCATTAAGAGCTTGTGCATTCTTTAGGGCAGCAGTGACGCTACCAGCCGCAGCAATATGATTCTCTTTAATCAGAATGCCATGCCAGAGTGCAAGACGTTGATTCTTGCCGCCACCAACGAGTACCGCATATTTTTGGGCCTGACGTAATCCAGGAACTGTCTTGCGGGTGTCTAAGACTGCACATCCCTTAGGATTGGGGCTGGCACTGGCAATCGCATCCACATGTTTACGCGTAATGCTGGCCGTCCAAGAAAGCGTTTGTAAGAAGTTAATACAGGTACGCTCTGCAGAGAGTAGGGCTTGAGAGTCTGCTTCGATATCACATACCTTGGTATCTGGCTTCATGAGATCACCCTCTAGGTAATGCCAGGTAACCTTTGCATTTGGATCAAGCTTCTTGAGAGTGCCTTCGAACCAATCTACGCCACAAAGTACCGCTTCTTGACGCACGATGAGTTGAGCTTTCACTGGTTTACTAGGAACAAGCTTTGCAGTCCAATCTCCTGTACCGATATCTTCCATCAGCGCATCGGCAATATTGCGTTGACGGGCTTGCTCTAAGGTTTCGTTGTAATCAAACATATTTTCTATTTATTAAGCCGCGCCAATATTCTTCACAAAGCCATGCTGGGCTTTAGCTAATAGATCGGGATGATTCTTAGTGAAGTCGAGCATGCGTTCAATGCAGCCTAAGGCTTTAGCACGTAT
>TBL_comb48_EPIDRAFT_1001061_pt1 | contig 20866 bp, 13 predicted proteins | sample TroBogEpilimnion_37_FD_10681 | JGI IMG/M metagenome (IMG submission 10681)
CACCGATGGGGGCTTTATTGCCAGAATTATTTCCTGTGGAATTGCGTTATACCGGCGCAGGTACTGCTTATAATCTGGGCGGTATTCTGGGTGCGTCTTTTGCGCCTTATATTGCTCAACGATTAGTCACTGACGGTGGCTTGAGCTGGGTGGGTGGTTATGTTTCGGTGGCCGCCTTCATTAGCGTGCTGGCGGTTTACAAGATGCCAGAAACACGTGCTCATCGCTGGCAAAAATAAGGACAATTAGCGTTAATTTTTTGCGGTTATCGGTTTATTTGTTAAACTTCGGTTGGCTGGCTACCCTGATTATTCAGACTGGTTTTTTATATTTGCCTTTTGACGTTTTTAATTGAGCAAGTTGAACCCTGAGTTTAAGCCGGTCTTAGCAGTATCACTGTTATTATTTTTACACTATTTAGCGTCATGGGTTGATTATGTGTTTTAGTGCAAATATGTCACTTGGATTAGGTGTGGTGGGTCTGGTTGCTTCGGGTATTACCTATCTGGATAAAGAAGAATCTTTTTGGGTACGAACGGCGCGAGCCTATGCGATTTTCCATTTTTCGCTGATGGAGCTGATTCAGTATTTTGGTTATCCGGTTATGGATCAGTGTGGTTACGGTACTAATCTATTTTTAAGCGAAATTTCTACTTATCATATCAGTTTGCAGGCTTTGGCGATTATGCCGGCATTGGCAACTTATTCGTCCGATACTACCGCCCTGAGGCGGGCAACGCTGTTAGGCGCAACCTTAAGCCTTTCGTTTCTTATTTTTAATTTCTTGCCGCTTAACTGGCAGCTTTATGACAGCCACCCCAATTTTATTGGCAATCTGATTGCCTGCCTTACTATGGGCAAATATCACATTGCTTATTCTATTGCCAGTGCTTATGGTTCAGTGGTTACACACGGTTCTTTTTTCGCATTGGCGATTAGTGGCTTTTTATGGCAAAACAATAAGCGGATTGCTTCTTATCATTTTATGATGGCGATTATGACGCTGTTTGTACCGCAATGGTTTTTCGGTGTTAAAACCGGTGAAGCGGCAGCTATTTATTGTTTTTATTCTATTCCGATTACTATTAGCTTTATGCCGATGTTTAAAAAGTTTTTTAGTGCATCGGCTTACAATTTTCAGTCTGACAATAATCAACAACGCCGCGCTTAAAGCATTATTGGAAAAACCGTTTTAAGTAAAAACCGGTATAGGATGTGGGATGGTTGGCGAGTTCTCTGGGTGTACCCTGTGCTACCAGCGTACCGCCGCCCTCTCCGCCTTCCGGTCCCATGTCTATCAACCAGTCAGCGGTTTTGATAACATCCAGATTGTGTTCAATGACAATGACGGTATTACCATGATCGCGCAAGGTATGTAATACCGCCAGCAGTTGTTTTATATCATGAAAATGTAAACCCGTAGTAGGTTCATCCAGTATGTATAAGGTCTTGCCGGTATCGCGTTTAGACAATTCTTTAGCCAGCTTAATACGCTGTGCTTCGCCTCCTGATAAGGTCGTCGCGTTTTGACCGAGCGTAATGTAACTTAAACCAACATCGAGCAAAGTCTGTAATTTTCTCGCCAATGTTGGAACTGAGCTGAAAAAGGCAATGGCATCTTCAACGGTCATATTTAATATTTCACTGATAGTTTTGCCTTTGTAGCGAACTTCTAAGGTCTCACGGTTATATCGTTTGCCATTGCAATGTTCACAATGCACAAAAATATCCGGCAGAAAGTGCATTTCTACTTTGATAACGCCATCGCCACTACAGGCTTCACAACGTCCACCTTTTACATTGAAGCTGAAACGACCCGGGGTATAACCACGCGAACGGGCTTCTGGCGTCGCTGCGAACAATTCCCGTATTAGGGTGAATAATCCGGTATAGGTCGCTGGATTAGATCGTGGGGTACGACCAATAGGGCTTTGATCAATATCAACGATTTTATCAAAATGATTTAAGCCTTCGATACTGTCGCAAGGTGCTGGCACTATACTGGCTCGATTAAGCTGGCGCGCTGCGTGACTGTAAAGGGTGTCATTGACGAGCGTAGATTTGCCTGAACCCGAAACACCGGTCACACAGGTTAATAAACCAACAGGGAAATTTATATTAACCTGTTTAAGGTTGTTACCTGAGGCATTGACTATGTTAATTTGTTTATCTGGATTATTGGCTGTAATCTGTTCGGGTACGGCAATCCCTGCTTGTCCTGATAGATATTGCCCTGTTAAAGACTGTGGGGTATTAAGTATGTCGTCTAATGTACCTTGAGCGATAATTTGACCGCCATGAATTCCTGCTCCCGGGCCAATATCTATAATATGATCGGCGGCGCGAATAGCATCTTCATCGTGTTCGACAACTATGACGGTATTGCCCAGATTACGCAAGCGAAACAAGGTATTCAGTAAGCGTTGATTATCACGCTGGTGCAAGCCAATAGAAGGCTCATCGAGAACATACATAACCCCGACAAGCCCTGCCCCAATCTGACTGGCAAGCCTTATGCGCTGTGCCTCGCCACCTGAAAGGGTATCGGCACTACGGTCTAGTGTTAAATAATCCAAACCGACATTAACCAGAAAGTCTAATCTTTCCTGAATTTCCTTGACTATTTTGACGGCAATTTGACCACGATGACCAGATAAGCTTAGTTGTGCAAAAAAGGCTAGTGCCTGTCGAATAGGTAAACGTGTAAGCTGGTGGATGGCTGAGTCTTCTATAAGTACATTGCGGGCAGCAATATTAAGTCTTGCGCCTTGACAACTGGTACATATTTTTTGGGATAAGTATTTGGCGAGTTCTTCACGTACTGCTGCCGAATCGGTTTCATGGTAACGTCTTTCCATGTTGGCAATAACACCTTCAAAGGTATGCCTTCTGGTTTTGTTAGCTGTGGACGCATTGGTGACACTAGCAAATTTGAATTCTATGGTTTCTTTGCCACTTCCGTATAAAATCAGATTTTTAATTTTTTCTGGTAATTGTGCAAAAGGGGTCTCAAGATCAAACTGATAATGTGCTGCTAATGAATTGATTATTTGGTAATAATAGCCATTACGACGATCCCAGCCACGAATAGCACCACTAGCTAAACTAATATCGGGGTTATGGATAATTAATTGTGGATCAAAATGTTGACGCACCCCTAAGCCATCACAATCGGGACACGCCCCTTTGGGATTGTTAAACGAAAAGATACGCGGCTCTAGTTCGGGCAAGCTGTATCCACAGTGACGACAGGCATAGCGTTCCGAAAAGACTAGTTCTGTGGCATCCGGTTCCAGACTAACAGCAATAGCGATACCATCGGCTATTCGCAAAGCAGTCTCAAAAGATTCTGCCAAACGTAAGGCGATGTCTTGTCGGATTTTAAAACGGTCAACAATAACTTCTATGGTGTGCTGTTTTTTTAAATCTAGTAAAGGTGCTTCATCCAAATCATAAACAGTGCCATCAATACGCGCACGAATAAAGCCTTGCGCTTTCAAATCATCCAGTAATTGACTGTGTTCTCCTTTGCGCCGATTGACGACGGGTGCAAGCAGCATCCAACGCTGATCTTGTGGTTGTGCCAAAACCAAATCAACCATCTGGCTAATGGTTTGAGCTTGTAAAGAAACTTTATGCTCAGGACATTGCGGTAATCCAGCCCGGGCATAGAGCAACCGTAAATAATCGTAGATTTCGGTAATGGTACCGACAGTAGAGCGCGGATTATGTGAGGTTGATTTTTGTTCTATAGAGATAGCGGGTGATAAGCCTTCAATATGATCAACATCGGGCTTTTCCATCATGGATAAGAATTGCCGCGCATACGCTGATAAAGATTCTACATAGCGACGTTGACCTTCTGCATAGAGGGTATCAAAAGCGAGTGAGGATTTTCCTGAACCTGATAACCCAGTAATGACAATCAATTTATCTCTGGGTAGATCAAGATCAATATTCTTTAAGTTGTGCGTTCTGGCTCCGCGTATGCTTATGGTATCCATCAATCTGTATTGGTCGCTAAAAGCCTTATTCTACTCTATGAAGCTGTTTTCAACCTATTCTAGCTAAGTAATGAGCCTAAAATATTGATGCGAATTTGTATAAGACCTGATTTTTTTGCACGGGGAAAATAGATTCCACCCTTACAGTGGTCGTTATGGTTTTTTTAACAAACGGGTTAAAGCAAATAACCATAACGTTTAAGTCGATGTCGCAAAATATTTCGGCTGATACCCAGTAAATGTCCGGTTTGCACTTGATTATTTTCACAAAAATCATAGGCGGTACGAATAACCGTTTCTTCAATTTTTTCGAATAAGCCATCAGTAGGTTGCTGATATAAAGCCGTTAGAACATCTTCGAGTGATTTAAACGATGTTACTGGCTGTCCGACTGCAGTACGCTGATTGTTGACAATGGCAAAATGGGGATTCAGGTGCAGATCGGCAGCAGTAATCAGGGCGTTTCTGCACACCAGTAATGCATGATGAATGACATTTTCTAGCTCTCTAATGTTACCGGGCCAAGCATATTCCAGTAAGGCACGTTCTGCATCCTGTCTTAAAGTGACGGCAGGCAGCTGCATACGTTTACCATATCTATCTATAAAGTGCCAAACCAACGGTAAAATATCACCGGGACGTTGCCTTAATGGAAGTAAGTCCAATGCTGCAACATTGAGACGATAATATAAATCCTCGCGGAAACGCCCCGCTTGTACCGCCTCGGCTAAATTAATATTGGTGGCGGCAACTAGTCGGACATCAATGGGAATGGATGTTCGTGAACCTAAACGAACCACTTCTCTTTCTTGCAAAACACGGAGTATTTTAACTTGTGCGGACAACGGTAAATCACCGATTTCATCAAGAAACAATGTGCCACCATTAGCCGCTTCAAACCACCCACTACGACTATTAACTGCACCGGTAAAAGCACCACGTTCATGTCCGAACAATTCACTTTCGACCAACGATTCAGAAAATGCACCGCAATTAACCGCTATAAATGGACCATCCTGACGACGGCTCAATTTATGAACTTTGCGCGCAACCAATTCTTTACCCGTGCCGGTTTCACCAATAATTAGGGTCGTAGCATCACTGGGGGCAATTTTTTCAATGTAATCTAGTAGTCGTATAGAAGCCGGATCTGCAAATACCAGTGCAGTCGCCCGTATGGATGTTGCATGCGAATCTGGATTCGGTAAAGTAATTAAAGGCTCACCAAACAAATCGTCGGCTATTGAGGTTTTATTAACAACGCTGTCTATATTCATGCACTATCAGTTAAATTTATGAATTCATGAAAATAATTTTTCATTGGAATGGTATACAGGATTGTTTAACTCGATAGTTCATTGATTTCGAGTTTTTAATGTAATATCAGGATTTAACTGTAACAGTGATTAAACGGTTCTTGAAAATGATTAATTTTCATATCAATATCTTATTTTTAGATATTAACTATTTGTACTAATTGCTAAATAACGTTACAAGAATTTGTATTCATTTCACGAAAAAAGATTGATCCAGAATTTAGTAAACATAAACCAAACCTTGATAATAATTAATTGGGTTATGAACTAAACTGCGATGATTATTGATAAGCTAACGATAAATTGCGTTGATACGATAATAACTTAAAGGAATTTTTACATTGAGACTGATTTTTGATTTTTTACGAAACAGTTTAATAGTGATTTTTTTGGGTTATGCTGTGATTTTTTCTGAATCAGTATTAGCAAAATCTGGAAAAAAAACACATCCTGTCAAAAAAGTGGATGTAACACCGAACACCAATGATAATGATATTTGGACATTGACACTAGAATCAGATATTTATGAAACAACCAATTATCTGAATCCTATTATTGATTTTTCTGCATCAAATGGATGGGATGTACAAATGGCTTTCTATAGTATCCCTTTATATGGCGGGGGTGCTCAAAATTACGAATGGGATAGTTATATCAATTTATCCAAAACCTTCGATATTAATCCTTACCTTAAAGCGTTAGCGGGTAGTCAAAATGGAACTACTTTATTTTCTGAACCACGACAGTGGCATAATTTTAATTATGGTCTGTTAATTGTGCAGCCACTGGCTTTTATAAATCTTCATGGCGGTCCTTATTGGGCAAATAAGGCACTATCAACGACCACGGATGTTGTTGGATATACTACTGGGTTTGCAGTGGATTTGATTAAAGATAAGCTATCATTTCAAGGTGATTATTTTAGTGGTCATTGCAATGTTTCTGGTGCAGTGGTGAATCTTTTTTATCGACTATTACCCAAAGTTCAAGTTTATATGGGTGTTAATGTGCCTGAAACAGATTCGGGTAATGAGTTTTACGGTCTTTTAGGCGTTAGTGTGGCATCAAAATCATTGTAGTCAATGGTTTTGTGTATTTAATTAGCTATTCATTTGTCTTAACTGTTTAATAATTCTTTAAAACCTTTTAACATAGCGGGTTCAAAAAAGTCTTCGTATTGTTGGCAGGAAATTACATTAACAGGTTTTAAAATGGCACTTTATGTCTATAAATTCGGTGGAACTTCGGTAGGTTCAGTAGAACGTATCAAGGCGGTCGCCGACAAGGTAAAACAGGCACATGATTTAGGTCATCAGATTGTGGTAGTGGTATCTGCCATGAGTGGTGAAACTAATCGTTTGATAGGGTTAGCAAAAGAAATGCAAACACAGCCAACTGAACGCGAGCTGGATGTGTTGATTGCTACCGGCGAACAGGTCACTATGGCTTTATTAAGCATGGCATTACATGACTTAGGCTGTGATGCCTGCTCTTACACAGGTGGTCAGGTAAAAATTTTAACCGATAGCAGCCATACTAAGGCGCGTATTCGCCATATAGATGATAGCAGTATCCATGCTGACCTTAAACAAGGCAAAGTAGTGGTTGTCGCCGGATTTCAGGGTGTTGATGAACAAGGTAATATTACCACTCTCGGTCGCGGTGGTTCCGATACGACAGCCGTTGCATTGGCTGCCGCTTTAAAGGCGGATGAATGTCTTATCTTTACCGATGTTGATGGTGTCTATACTACCGATCCACGGGTTGAACCGAAAGCCCGTCGTCTAGAACGCATTACTTTTGAAGAAATGCTAGAGATGGCGAGCCTCGGTTCTAAAGTTTTACAAATCCGATCTGTTGAATTTGCAGGTAAATATAATGTTGCCTTGCGTGTTTTATCATCATTTACTGAAGGTAATGGAACTCTTATTACCTATGAGGAATCTCCTATGGAAAGTGCGTTAATATCAGGTATTGCGTTTAATCGCGATGAAGCAAAATTAACTATTACTGGCGTACCTGATTTACCGGGCGTGGCATTTAAAATTTTAGGTCCGATTGCCGATGCTAATATTGAAGTAGATATGATTGTGCAAAATATTGCTGAAGATAAATCTACTGATTTTACTTTTACTGTGCACCGCAATGATTACCAACGAGCGAAAACTATTCTTGAAAATACCTGTAATGAGTTGAATGCGCGTAAAGTAAGCGGCGATGACAGTATCGTAAAGGTGTCTATAGTGGGTGTTGGTATGCGTTCCCATGCCGGTATTGCCAGCACCATGTTTAAGACATTGGCATCTGAGGGTATTAATATTCGAATGATTGCCACCTCAGAAATTAAAATTTCGGTGGTAGTTGATGAAAAATATTTAGAGCTTGCTGTCAGAAGCTTGCATGCGGCGTTTGGCTTAGATCAGGTATAACAAGAATCGCAGTCTTTTCTTAACAGTCAACAGTTGCCTGGCATTGGCAACTAAATCAGGAAACCAACCATGCTGGATTTTTTACTGCATTTAGACCATAGTCTTGCCGAGTTAATTAGCCATTACGGCGAATGGATTTATTTATTACTGTTCGCGGTAATTTTTATTGAGACCGGTCTGATTATTATGCCACTACTGCCAGGTGACTCGCTGCTATTTGCTGCTGGTACTTTTGCCGCAGCTGGTTCATTAAACCTTTATATTTTGTTAGTTGTATTGTTTATAGCCGCGGTTTTAGGTGACAGTTGTAATTATTTGGGCGGCAAAAAAGTGGGTATGCAAGCCTTATCTTGGCGATGGCGTAACAAAATTTTGGTGAATCCTGAGCATATTAATAAAACGCAAACATATTTTGATCAATATGGCGCAAAAACCATTGTGCTGGCTCGCTTTATACCCATAGTGAGAACTTTTGCGCCATTTGTAGCCGGTATTGCTCGTATGCCTTACGGTATTTTTATCACTTATAATTTGATGGGTGGCTTGATCTGGGTATTCGGATTGACCTTAGCTGGATTTTATTTTGGTCAACTGCCTTTTATTAAAAATAATTTTGAGAAAGTAGTACTGGCTATTGTCTTTATTTCCTTTATACCTGTCTTTCTTGAATTAATTAAAGCAAAAAAAGCATCTAGTTAAGGCTTGAAACAAGCATTTTAGTTTCAAGAATCAACCGAGTATTAAACTACTAATGATCAACCATTTATTTGTTGATCTTCAATCAGCATAACTACTCGGTTTTTAGGAAAGCTTAACGTAAAGCTTTACGTTAAGTGTAAGTTAAACGGTTGCTACTGCTGCCAACCACCACCTAGCGATTTATAAAGATCGACCATTGCATTAATTTGCTTCTGTTTAGTATCAATCAGCTCTCTTTTAGCTTCCAAAGCATCCCTTTGAGTTAATAGTACATCGAGATAGTCTGCGCGAGCATTTTTGAACAGTTGCGTAGATATATCTATTGAGAGTACTAATGACTCCACCTGCTTTTTCTTAAGTTGATAATTTTTATCTAGATTATCTATATTTGAAATTTGATTGGCTACTTCTGCGTAAGCGTTAATAATGTTTTGTTCATATTCATAAGCCGCCTGAATCTGTCTTGCATTGGCGTTTTTATATTCTGCGATAATGGCATTTTTATTGACCAGCGGTGCCACTAAATCACCTGCTATTGACGCCGCTATCGACTCAGGCGTGTTTACCAAATATTTTAAAGCGAACGCATCAAAACCAATCCCTGCTTTTATACCAAAAGAAGGGTAAAAATTAGCTCTAGCTACGTCAATATTTAAATTAGCCGCTTTTAACTCCAGTTCCGATTTTCTAATATCCGGTCTGTTTTGTAGCAATTGCGAAGGAATACCGGCGCTAAGCATTTTGGGCTTTATGTCCATAAAACCCGCTGATGATCGCTTAATGGGCTCCGGTGTTCTCCCCAATAAAAAGTTTATTCTGTTTTCTGCAACGGTTATCTGCTGTTTTATTTCATAAAGCCTACTTTGATTTTTTGCTACTTCAGCTTCGTAACGTTTAACCGCAAGGGTATTTGATCTTGCAAACAACTGCAGCTGTTTTACAATTTTCAGACCATTTTGTTGNATTTCAATATTTTGTTCTAAATTGCCAAGCTGATTATCTAGGGTAATCAACTCGTAGTAGGAATGCGCTACTTCAGCCACCAAATTGGTCAATAAAAAATTCTTNCCTTCGGTTGAAGCCATGTACTCAAATACAGCTACCTTGGTGGAGTTTCTGAGTTTTTTCCAAACGTCAATTTCCCATGTAGAGAAAAGCCCAAATTGATAATCACCTAGAAGTGTTGGGAAGGCACCATTAGCTATTTGCAAGTTATCTTCAACAGTGCCATTACGCGTGTACTTGCCAACTTTATCTCCTCCGGCTCCGGAACCAATATTAACAAAAGGCAAATATGCCCCTCTACGCGCTTGAATCTCATTCTGCGCAGTGCTAATTCGTTGCATAACAATGTTAATTTCTTTGTTATTAACAATGGCTGTATCAATCAATCTCACTAAGTCAGGATCTTCGAAAAAATCTTTCCATTTAACATTAGCTGAATTGGTCTTTTCTAAAAGATCCGTTTTAAAGCTGTCAGGTAAGCGAGTATCTTCTTTTTTAGTTGTCAATTCCGGGATACCGCAGGCTTGCAACATAACGCCTATCAAGCCTAACGCTGTGAGATGTAAAATTTTACTCTTTTTCATCAAGCGCACCGTAGTGATAAGTTTCGGTTAAAGGTTCACTTGCTTCGTCTCTAATCAAAGATTTTCCGTCTATCATTTTGGCGAATATGTAATAAAGCCCTGGAATAAGAACTACACCAAATATAGTTCCAAAAAGCATACCCCCAAGTGACGAAGTACCAATGGTTCGGTTACCTACTGCACCCGCTCCCGTGGCAATGACCAAAGGTATCAAGCCGGCGATAAAAGCAAAAGAAGTCATTAAAATAGGTCTAAATCGAGCTTTTGCACCTTCGATAGCAGCCTCTTTAATAGACAATCCCTGAGCCTGTCTTTGCACGGCGAATTCGATAATCAATACCGCATTTTTGCCGAGCAAGCCAATTAACATAACCATACCTACCTGAGAATAAACATCGTTAGCAAGACCCAATGTTTTCAATAGTAGGAAAGATCCAAAAATACCGGCGGGTAGCGAGAATAGAACAGCTAATGGTAAAAGGAAGCTTTCGTATTGTGCCGCTAAAACTAAATATACAAACACGAGTACTATTCCAAAGATGACTACAGCTTCATTACCTCGAGCGGCTTCATCGAAAGACAGACCTTCCCAGCCGATATCAAAACCTCGTGGCAACGTTTTATCTGCAACCTCTTTAATGGCATTGATTGCATCTCCTGAGGTATACCCTTGTGCCGGCATAGCACGAATAACGGCTGAATTGTAGAGGTTATAACGGGTAATCTCATTAGGACCTTGAGTTTTCTTCATCGTCATGAAGGAAGAATAAGGCACCATCTTACCGTCTTCATTTTTCACATAATAATTCAACACGTCCTCAGGGAAACGTCTGAATTCGGGCAAAGCTTGTGTGTAAACTTTGAAAAAGTTATTGAAGCGAATAAACCCTTGCTCATAAGTACTACCAATCATAATATCCAGATTATCCATCGCTTTGTTGATGGAAACACCTTTCTGCATAGCCAGTTTATTGTCGATCAAAAGCTCATATTGAGGATAATTAGCCGCATAAAAAGTAAACAAGCCAGTTAACTCTTTACGCTTACGCAGATCTGCCATAAATTGCTGGTTAATTTTGTCAAAGGTCTGGTAGTTGGTATCTGTGGTCTTATCTAATAAGCGCAACGCCAAACCAGATGCGGCTCCATACCCAGGAACAGCAGGAGGTTCAAAAAATTCAATGATTGCACCAAAATCATGGACTTTTTCTTCCAATTCCCTGATAACTTGTTGCACAGAGTTTTTACGTTCAGACCAGTCTTTCAAGTTGATAACGCATGTACCCGCATTGGAGCCGCGTCCTTCGGTGAGTACTTCATAGCCAGCTAAAGAAGAAACCGATTGTACCCCTTCAATTTTTCTGGCTGCATCTTCCAACTGTTGAGCTACTTTATAGGTCACCTCAATTGTTGAACCGGGAGGTGTTTGAATAATTGCATATATCATCCCTTGGTCTTCACCTGGAATAAAACCAGATGGCAAGGTGAGATTTACAGAATAAATGCCGAAGGAAAATGCCCCCAAAACTAAAACTGTCACAATCCGTCGGGTTACAACGATATCGAGCAATTTAACATATCGCCCTGTTACCTTTTCAAAAAGAAAGTTAAAGGCATCGATAAACATACTGACAGGCGTTTTTCTTTTCGGCTGACCATGGGTATTTTTAAGAATCATAGCGCACAAAACGGGCGCCAGCGATAAAGCAACAACGGCTGAAATGATGATCGACGATGCCATAGCTATAGAGAACTGTCGATAAAATACGCCAATCGGTCCGCTCATAAAGGCAATGGGAACAAACACTGAAGTCATTACCAAAGTGATAGCAATAATGGCTCCGCCAATTTCCCCGAGCACTTTTTTGGACGCTACGAACGGACTGCAATGTTCAGCTTCCATTTTTGCGTGTACCGCCTCTACCACCACAATCGCATCATCGACCACGATCCCGATAGCCAACACTAGAGCAAAAAGTGTTATCAGATTAATTGACAGCCCAAACGCCGACATCACGGCAAAAGCGCCGATTAACGAAACAGGTACTGCCAGAATGGGAATTAAAGTTGAACGCCAATCGCCCAAGAAAACAAATACCACTAAAGATACCAACACGAAAGCTTCCGCCAAGGTATGTAGAACTTTTTCTATAGAAGCATCAACGAACCTAGAGACATCGTAGTTAATCTCATAGTCCATACCCTCAGGAAACGATTCTTTCAAGGTTTTCAATTTTTCCTTGACGTCCTCGATAACTTTACTAGCGTTACTACCATAGTTTTGCTTAAGCACAATTGAAGCAGATGGCAACGAATCTTTATCTGAATAAATATTATAAAATTCGCTGTTTAAATCGACTTTAGCAATGTCTTTAAGTCGCAGTATCTCGCCTTCAGAATTTGCCCTGATGATTATATCTTCATACTGTTCTGGCTTGTTATATCGACCTTGATAAATCAAAACATACTCTTTGGACTGAGCACTAATCCCTGTACTTTGACCCAATCGACCCGGACGACCGATAATACTCTGATTGGCAATGGCATCCATCACTTCTTCTGTGGAAACGCTGTAGGCTCGCATCCTGTCCGGATTCATCCAAATCCGCATCGCATATTGCCGACTACCCAATATTTTAGCTTGGGCAATACCAAAAACCCGCTGAACTTCTGGAATAACATTAGCATACGCATAGTTAAATAAAAATTTCTCGTCCGCGTTTTTATCTTTACTGAAAAGGTTAATGTACATGAGCATGCTAGGTTGCACCCTTTCGACAATTACCCCTTCTAACTGCACTAACTTTGGCAGCCGACTCATCACCTGATCCAAACGCGTCTTCACGTTAACCATTGCTATGTTTGGATCAACTCCTAAATCAAAAAGTACTTGAATAGTCGACTCACCGGCACTGGTCGCATCCGAAACGATGTATTTCATGCCTGGAACACCGTTGATGGCACGTTCTATAGTAATCAGTGATGACTGTACTAATACATCAGCACTGGCTCCAGGAAAGGATAATGAAATTGTCACACGGGGCGGCGCAATATCCGGAAATTGGGAAATTGGCAATGTTCGCATCGCCAAGATACCCATGAATAGGAACAATAGCGATAACACTATCGCCATAACAGGTCTTTTAATAAAAATATTAAACATAATTAATTACCGGATGAAGGGTTACTCTGTATATAAATGCAACTCTGAGCGAACCTTTTCGGGCAACTTGAGATCAATTTTTACTTCTTCTCCGGGATGCACTTTACGCAATCCTTCGAGCAAGATTTTGTCATCTACCTGTAAACCCTCTTTAATAATAAATAACTGAGGTAAATCGGCTTCAATCTTAATGAGTCTTTGTTCTAGTTTGTCTTCTTTGTTGATGACATAGACATAGGTTTTATCCATAACTTCAAACACCGCTTTTTGAGGTATGATTAAAGCATTTTTGTAGGGCTTGACCATAATGATGGTGCCCGTTTCGCCATGTCTAAGCAGCTTGTCAGGATTAGAAAACGTAGCCCGGAATTCTATATTTCCGGCGGTATTGTCAAAATCAGCCTCAATGGTTTCAATAATGCCAGTTTGATTGAAAATTTGACCGTTTGCCATTTTTAACTGCACTTTTGTAGGGGCATCATTATCTTTTTTGTGCATTTTATAGTCTAGATATTCGGCTTCGGGTACATTGAAATATACCCACAACTTACTGGTGTCAGAAAGTGTGGTCAACAAGTCTCCTTCATTAAGTAGACTGCCGTTTCTGACCCGTAAATGATCCATAATGCCGTCAAAAGGTGCATTTATATCAGTAAAGCCTAGATGGGTTTCCGCTAATTTCACCTCAGCTTCTGCTTTTTCTAGTTTTGCTTTTGCTAATGCCAATTCATTCGTCGACACAATTTTTTGGTCAGCTAAGCCTTTAGTATTTTGGTATTCGATATTCATAGTGCTAGCTTCTGCTTTCGCTTTAAGCAAATCAGCCTGATATATATTAGGCATGACTTTAAACATCGGCTGCCCTTGATGTACTTGTTGTCCTTCGTCAACAAAAATATTCTGTAAGTAGCCCCTTTCCAGTGCCCGAACCTCAATATGTCTAATGGCATGAATCTGACAAACATATTCTTTCGGAATAACGGTGTCTTCACGGAACGGAGTAGTTGCCTCATACACCGGCATTTCCTCAGTCTTTTCATTATCTGCTTGATTGCAACCAGTCAATAGAGTGGTCATTAAACCTAATATTACAAATGCTTTAGTGATCATTTTTAGGATACTTATGGTGCTTTGAAAAAAATTTTTAATAAAATAAAGAATAAGTAACAATAAATATTAGCTTTTTTATTTTACTAAGTTGTTCTGGTCGAAATAGGTCTGGCAATGGTCAAAAATGGTGCAAAAAATTTAAGGATTAGTAAAAAATAGTGCAATTGCTCAGATATTTAGCTAAATAATTGGCAATACTAAATCAATTATTTAATCTGACTTTTTTCACGCTTATCGAATCAGATAAAGCACGAATAATGCCAATTAAAAATAAAAAACAACGATAAGAAAAACAACAGCAAATTAAAATAATTATTAACGCTACGATTTAACTTAGTTCATATAAACCTCTATGATGGCTTATTTGAACCAAATTTTTTTAATACTCGCTCACTGAAAAATTTATGCTGTATACAGAGTTATTACTTGCTTCGAAGTACATTAAGAATGTCCTTGCCTAAAAAGCATTAAAGTTGTTAAGGCAACGACGAGGGATAATCTATTGTATGTAGACATTATTGATTTCTAAATATAGATAATCAAACCATCCTTAGTCACAAAGATTAATAGATAAAATTTACATTAAGATCGGCAATCAGGTGTGGTTAGTATTAACCTAATAATAAATTTTTTATCAGTTGGCTACGTTTTTGACTGACTATTTAATCAACCACTGTGTCATTTTTGGCAAAATTTGCCATGTTATTTAACCGCCGAGACTATATCGCTATACAGTTAATCGGCGATCATTCATTTACTATTTTTCTTAAAATCTTACAATTCCACTCTAATACCAATCTCCATCACTTGATCAACGGGAATTCTAAAAAACTCTATAGCTGTTGAGGCATTGTGAACCAAAAACATAAATAGTGAACGTCGCCACTTTGGCATCTTACTATTACGTTTAAAGGTGATGTTTTCGCTACCCACGAAAAATGAAACATATTTTGGATCTATTCCTAAGCCTTCCTCAATAGACAGACTTAATGCCCTACGAACATCCTGTGATTGCTGAAAACCGTAGTACAACTTAACCCGATAAAAATTGCGATCTTTACCAAATGAACGAATTTTTACCCGTCTGGACTCTTCTACATAAGGCTCGTCGGTGGTGACAATAGTAAGAACAACAATTTGTTCGTGTAAAGCGTGATTGTGTTTAAGATTATTCAACAATACCGGTGGTACTCCATGTAAAATTCTTGTCAAATAAATGGCTGACCCTTTAACAGTGGTCAATTGATGCTCTTCTAGATTTTCTTCGAGTTCTTCAAAGAGGACTTTTCTTTCAGCCATGTGTTCTGCCAATAAAGCCCGCCCTTTAATCCAAGTTGTCATCACAAAAAACAATACTGCACCAACCAATAATGGTAACCAACCGCCTGAAAGAATTTTTAAGGTATTGGCAGATAAAAATAAGAAATCAATACTTAGAAATACCACCAAAAAAAGAATACTGGTGTATGTTTTCCACTGCCAAAGAGCTTGAATGACAAAAAAAGCCAGTATGGTAGTAACCATCATGGTTCCTGTAACAGCTATTCCATAGGCTGAAGCTAATGATGTTGATGATTTAAAGCTAAATACCAAAATAAAAACGGATACCATTAAAATCCAGTTAACAGCCGGCAAGTAAACCTGCCCCATTTCTTCTCCAGATGTATGAAGAATGGTCATACGCGGACAATAACCGAGCTGTATAGCCTGTCTTGTAATAGAAAACGCACCGGAAATTACCGCTTGCGAAGCAATCACCGTAGCTACTGTTGATAATACCAGCAAAGGATAAAGTGCCCAGTCTGGTGCTAATAGATAAAAAGGGTTTTGGATAGCTTCAGGATGTTGCAGTAATAAAGCACCTTGACCAAAATAATTACATAGCAAAGCAGGAAAAACAAAACCAAACCAAGCGTAACGGATGGGTTTAAGCCCAAAATGCCCCATATCAGCATACAAAGCCTCGGCTCCGGTAATTGCTAACACCACTGAACCCATAATTAAGAATCCTTCCCAACCCATTTCAAAGAGCAAATTGACTCCATAATAAGGATTCATCGCCATAAGTACTGCTGGTTCTTTAATTACATTAGATACGCCTAAAATAGCAAGAATTGCAAACCAAAAACACATAACGGGAGCAAACATTCTCCCCACTGTAGCCGTGCCTTTTGCTTGTACAAAAAATAACAAACTAAGTACTGCAATAGTAATCGGTATTACATACTCTTCTAATCGTGGCTCGATGACTTGCAAACCCTCAACCGCACTGAGTACCGAAATGGCAGGAGTAATAATACTGTCACCATAAAACAGAGAAGCCCCCAGCAAACCAATAGTGATAATAAATTGCTTGCGACGAGGTTTATCTTGAGAACCAAACAATGCCAATGCCATTAGCGCCATAATGCCACCCTCACCTTTATTATCAGCACGCATGATAAAAATGGCGTACTTTATGGTAACAATCAAAGTGAGTGACCAAAAAATGAGTGATAACACCCCTAGTACATGAATTTGGTCAATAGGTAAATCACCATGAAAGACCTCTTTGACCGCATATAACGGACTGGTACCAATATCGCCAAAGACAACGCCAATGGCACTTAACGCTAAGGTGGTGAGTTGTTTTCTAGAATGATTTTGTTGAGTTCGTGACATGTAGAAAAATAATAGCTAAACACAATCTGCCATTTTACTCTTGACTACTGCTAATCATAAGAACTATTTGAATATAGCCTTTTTTCGTTTGATAATCAGCGACTGCGAATGCGATTTAACTGTACATCGGGTTTATGATGCTTTTAGGGCAATTTTATACTGATAGATTTGATTGATCTGTTTATAGAATTGATCCTATTTATTATTAGACTTGCTTCTGTTAGTTCCATAGGTCTTATGACCTGTAGTGGCTCGATTATTATCCAGACCCGTAAATTTTGTTTTGAAAACTTGGGCTTTATTTAGGGTGGCTGTGTTCGTACCCTTAGGCTGAAACGAAGGCACTAAATGTTGTTTGCCATTGCCAATTAAATCTGCTCTGCCCATATCCTTGAGAGCAGTGCGTAATAATGGCCAATTTTTGGCATCATGATAACGCAAAAATGCTTTGTGTAAACGGCGCTGTTTAACGCTTTTAGGAATAAAAATATTATCCGCCTGATAGCTGACCTTATGTAAAGTATCCTTACCGGAATGATACATAGCGGTCGCTATAGCCATTGGCGAAGGTAAAAAAGCTTGCACCTGATCAGCGCGAAAGCCATTACGCTTTAACCATAATGCCAAATTGAGCATGTCCTCATCGGTAGTGCCTGGATGTGCAGCAATAAAATAGGGTATAAGATATTGTTCTTTACCGGCTTCTTTAGAGTATTGATCAAATAGGGCTTTGAATCGATCATAAGTCCCAATACCAGGCTTCATCATTTTTGATAATGGTCCTGATTCAGTATGTTCCGGAGCTATTTTGAGATAACCACCCACGTGATGAGTAACCAATTCTTTAACGTATTCAGGTGACTCCACAGCCAAGTCATAACGCAAACCAGAAGCAATAAAGATTTTTTTAATTCCGGGTAAAGCTCTTGCTCGTCGATATAATTTAATCAAATGACTATGATCAGTATTCAGATTTGGACAGATCCCCGGATACACACAAGATGGTTTTCGACAAGCCTCTTCGATTTTAGGATCTTTACAGGCTAATCGATACATATTGGCTGTTGGTCCACCTAGATCAGAAATATGTCCGGTAAAATGTGGAGACGTATCACGAATAGCTTCAATCTCTCTAATAATAGAATCTTCTGAGCGACTTTGAATAATACGACCCTCATGTTCGGTTATCGAACAAAAACTGCATCCTCCGAAACAACCTCGCATGATATTGACAGAGTGCTGAATCATCTCAAACGCTGGAATATTGGCTTTGCCATATTTTTTATGAGGTAGACGAAAATAAGGTAAATCAAAAACACCGTCCATTTCTTTAGTCGTTAATGGGATTGGAGGTGGATTAATCCAGATTTGACGATGACCATGTTGTTGAATTAGCGCACGTGCATTACCCGGATTAGTTTCAGCATGCATTACTCGTGAAGCATGAGCGTATAAAATTGCATCATTTTTAACGGCTTCGTAAGCAGGTAAGCGAATAACTGTTTGTGATCGCTTACTTTTAATTAACTCACGATCAAAGTGTATGGTTTTTTCCAGTAAATTGTCATCGACCGATTTTACAGCACAAGTCGGCTGTTCTTGATAAGGATCAACTGGAAGCATCGGTATTCCTGGCTTATCAATATCAGTAGAATCTTTAACCAACCAATCTTCAGGAATATTTTTTACAAAATGTACGGTACCGCGAATACCTGTTAATTGACTAATGGTTTCACCGTTAGCTAAACGATGTGCAATTTCCACAATTTGTCTTTCTGCATTTCCATAGACTAACAAATCTGCTTTAGCATCTAATAACACAGATTTGCGAACAGTATCCGACCAATAATCATAATGGGCGATACGCCGCAAACTGGCTTCAATACCGCCTATAATGATGGGAACATCTTTGAAAGCTTCGCGGCAACGATGAGAATAGACATTAACAGCACGATCAGGACGTTTGCCAGCCGTGCCATCAGGCGTATAAGCATCATTAGAACGAATTTTTTTATCTGAAGTATAGCGGTTAACCATGGAATCCATGTTGCCACCGGTAACACCAAAAAATAAATTGGGACGACCCAGTTTTTTGAAGTCACTAGCACTTTGCCAATCCGGTTGAGAAATTATACCCACTCTAAAACCTTGTGCTTCCAGTAAGCGACCAATCAAAGCCATACCGAAGCTAGGATGATCAATGTAAGCATCACCGGTCACTAAAATTACATCGCAACTATCCCATCCCAGTTCATCCATTTCTACTCTGGTCATTGGTAACAAAGGAGCCACACCGAAGCGTTGAGCCCAGTATTTGCGATAACCAAAAAGATAGGGGGCATTAGGTAGAACTGTTAATATCATAATTTGATAATTTCTTTTAGAGTACTGGCGTTATGTTTTTTTATATTTTTTAGAAATGTAGGAAATTCTATTTGATAACTCTGTTCTAGAGACATCGCTAGAACTCTCAACTCAGACATTGAATACAAATTCGTCGGATCGTTAAATGCGAATACAATGATATTATTACCATTTTGAACCGGTAAAAATAAAGTTTTCCAATTGAAACATTGTCCTAACCATTGTGCAATCTCTTGAAACTGTGGGTTAGCGGTTCCTCCCCACAGATTTATTACCAGTATACCGTTATTTGTGAGTAACGACTTGGCCGCCTGAAAAAAAACTAGCGTACGTACCGATGCTGCGACGCCTTCGTGATCAAAAGCGTCGATAATTAACAGTCCGAACTGCTTAGCATTATTGGCAACACGGCAAACATAATCTCCACCATCTGCGACGATTATTTTCAAACGATTGTCGAAAGGTAGTCCAAAATGGCTACGAGCAATTTTGACAACACTTTTTCTGTATTCAATAACAGTTAAAAAACTAGCAGGAAAATTTTGTAATAAATATTTACTAATAGTGCCCGCACCTAAACCAATCATCAGCACATTTTCTTCCAAAACTGGTTTAAACAATTGCCAACAAGCCATTGCCCGCACATAATCCAAAACCAGTTTGCTGGGTTCGGAAAGCAGCTGACTGCTTTGTTTTGATGATGATCCAAAATGTAATGATCTTATTCCTGCATCATCCACAACTTCTAATAAACCATCATCATCATGCATTTGATAAATCAGCAAACCGCCATATTTATACATATTTGATTAATCCAATAATCAGCCTCAAAGTAATTAAAGCACTTCCATGACTAAAAAAGGTCCCCCATAAGTTAGGGCAAAATAAAATATTGCTAAACCAGTGCTTTTAAGCCAATGAAAAGCGAAAATTTGTCTGAGAATATAGCTAATAATAGCTAAATACCAAACAACCAATAATCCTCCTAAATAAGTTGGATAGTCTTCATATTGCGTACCATGTACACGAGCATCATAAATTTCAACCAGAATACCCAAAGTAACAATAACGTTTTCACAGATAAATATCGCCGTTAATAATTGCTTAAACATACCAATACGCTTTGTCAAAAAAACTAATATTGACAATAAGCCTAAAGCAACAATTGTTCTCATAGCTACTTCTAATGTTGCATCGGCAGGATCACTGATATTTGCTTCTACAATGATGCCTGACACCAAATAAAAGAGAACACATTTCCATAAAAATGATGAATGCGGATGCAAATCTACAGGATTATTATGAAACCAACAAAGTCGAAGATAAGAAAAAAATAATGACATAGTGTGGAAGAGATAAGTTTTTGAAAAATTAATTAAATTTAAATGCACTATCTTAAACATCATCTTTTAATTTTCCAACGTTTAGGCTAGGAAAATTGAGATAGAAGTCAATTTTTATGCCTGATTAATGAGAACTTTTAAAAAATAATCCGACAGATACTCTAAAAATATTACAAGAATCTTTAATA
>TBL_comb48_EPIDRAFT_1001062_pt1 | contig 20864 bp, 18 predicted proteins | sample TroBogEpilimnion_37_FD_10681 | JGI IMG/M metagenome (IMG submission 10681)
TAAAAAGGTGTAGTTTCTTTTTGTGGCGTTTCTTGTACTAGGCCGTAAAGCTCAGAAGTAGAAGCCTGATAAAAACGCGTTTTCTTCTCCATACCTAAGATACGTATCGCCTCAAGAATACGTAACGTACCTAAGCCATCAGCATTGGCTGTATATTCTGGCGTATCAAAACTTACTGCAACGTGACTCATCGCGGCAAGATTATAAATTTCATCTGGCTGAACTTGCTGAATAATGCGAATTAAATTGGTCGCATCGGTTAAATCACCATGATGCAAAAAGAAACGAGCATCTTTTATGTGCGGATCTTGATATAGATGATCTATGCGATCGGTATTGAACAACGACGAGCGCCGCTTAATACCATGTACTACATAACCTTTCTGAAGAAGAAACTCTGCTAGATAAGCACCGTCCTGACCAGTAATCCCTGTAATTAAAGCTATTTTATTCATTGAGCTATGTGAATCCATAAATAGTTGCTTGGTGTTAACTTGATATTTGAACTTTCGTTGGCGAAATTTTAGCATGCTTAACTTATATCAGAAACTATGCGACCGATTAATGCTGATGGCTTGCACACTAAATTAACACTGAAAAAATATTTACACTCAAAAACGACACGTTACCCTATATCATATACGCACCTAAATAATAACTAATAACCACACCATAAAACTATGCACCGTCTAAGAAACAATATTCGAGATATTCATGACTTTCCAAAACCAGGCATTATTTTTAAAGACATTACACCGTTAGTAAAAGACCCTGCCGCGTTAAGATTGGCAGTACATCAATTATTACAACCTTTTTTAGGCAGAGATATAACCGCTGTCGCAGGGATGGAAGCGAGGGGGTTTATTTTTGGCTCACTCATCGCATGGGAACTGGGCTTACCATTCATCCCATTAAGAAAACCAGGTAAACTGCCTTACGAAGTACAAAGTGTAAAATATGACCTTGAGTATGGCTCAGCTTCTTTAGAGGCTCACAATGATGCCTTCAGCGCCAATGATCGTGTTCTGTTAATTGATGATTTATTAGCGACCGGCGGCACAGCAAAAGCAAGCTGTGAATTGGTTGAAAAATTAGGAGCGACTGTTGAAGCCTGTGCTTTTGTCGTTGAACTGGATTTTTTAGATGGCCGAAAAAAACTCGGTGATTATGAAGTTCATAGTGTATTGCACTATTGAAATGACTTGTTGATGATAGTAATCGATCAACGATCTTGAATAATGACTTACAGACTCACCTTCGGTTGAATAACAGTTATATCGTGTTACTCAACCGACCACTATCAGCATTAAGCGACACAACACAATTACAAAAAATATGATTACTGTAGTGGCGCTAAAAGTTCTAGCTTATGCTTAGTTTTTGAAATATCTTGAGGTGCGGGTTCGATTTTAGCACCGCTCTGTTTAGTTCCAGAATTTAGCTCATCTAAATCATCACCAAAATCCATAGAGGATTCGGATTTACCATCGGTTGCTAAATTATTTCGCCACTGTAAAAAAGATTCACGAGTAAATACATAAGGATCTAATGATGCTTCATCAATAAACTTAAGCGAACCTTCTGCCGTAGCACGGGTATTTAGCAAAGAAACCAGCTGTATCGGCACTCCTAAGTAAGTCGACGGATTTGCCGCGACATCAAAAGCAGCGCCCGGAATACCACGCATCGTTGACGGCCCTATAATAGGCAGCACTAAATAAGACCCCGCAGGAACGCCCCAAACAGCCAATGTTTGATCAAAATCTTCAACATTTAAATCTAGCCCCGTATCTGTTGCCACATCAACAAAACCACCTAAACCTAAGGTGCTATTTAGCAGAAAACGACCACTATCACGAGCACCTTGCATAAACTTAGCCTGCAACGCATCATTAACAATGACGTTTATATTTTTAAGATTACTAAAGAAATTAAAAACACCAGTACGTGCAAACTGTGGCGTGACCTTGTTGTAGACCTTTGAAACGGGTGCCGCAAGATAATCGTCTAACTTATCGTTAAAATGATACATTGCCCTATTAACATTCTCATAGGGATCATCCTTATTAGTGGCATGCTCAACACCAGTTGTTGTTGCACAAGCGGCTAAAGCAACAGCCATTACAAGACTTACGCTGATTACTTTTAAGCGGATGTTTATAGACGAGTTAACGTTAATGGGCATCTTAATTGGCATAGGCTCTTAGCTTATAATTTTGAATAACTATCTATTTTTTCGTTTATTTTAGTCATTAAGACCTCAAAACCTTCGCGTTGTAATATAGTGGTATATTCAGATCTTTTCAAGGCTAAATCACTTACGCCATTAGCGATGATATTGATAATGCGCCAACTATTACCTTTTTCTTTAAGCATATAGTCAAACTTAACAGGCTTATCGTTAGGTATAACAAGGTGAGTATGAACCACCACACCGCCTCTTGTTGTTTCTTCTTCAGAATCAAATCCAAAAGATTCACCTGAATAATCCTTAAAGTTATGCGCATAAGATGAAATGCTTAAACGTATAAAAATGTCAGTCAGCTTTTGCTGCTGATCTTCAGATAATTTTTCCCATTCCTTACCGACAACGATACGAGCAATTTTAGTTAAATCATGACTATTTGATATAGGCTCAGATAACTTCTCATATCTACCGGCATAGCCTAATTTTTTGCCATCTTTCATAACAGCAATCAACTCTGACTGAAATTTCTCAACCACCTGCTTTGCCGTTAAGCCCACATCATCCTGCGCAAAAACTGCCGATGTTGTCAGCATAGACATCATCAACACAACAATTAGCTTTATATTTTTTAAAATCACAATACCATCCTTATAACAAAGCTGCCCATGCGTTATTTAACAAGGGAGAAACGACATATTAATATGTTGAACGCCAGCAGAAAATCGTCATTCATCAGTTTTAACTCGGTCTTTATCCGCTAAAACACGCTGCCAATGATGACTGAATTAACGGATAAAATACTAGGTGAGATTAATCAATCACTCAACTCGGATAGGAATACCGGCAAGCGTAGATAAAGGCGCTTCAACGTATAGCGGTGTTGGTTCTGGAATCATGTCGCCTTCAGTTTTTGGACCTCTAATAGACGTCCATAACGCTTTTAAAGGATGCTTTAACATATCTTCAACTGCTGTCGCCTCATAACCACAATGAGCCATACAGCTTGCGCACTTAGGATTATTAACATTGCCATATTTTTCCCAAGGCGTGGTATCTAGCAACTCTTGAAAACTAGCCGCATTGCCTTCATCTGCTAATAAATAACAAGGTTTTTGCCAACCGAATACATTTCTAGTTGGATTACCCCACGGTGTGCATTCATAGTTTTGATTACCCGCCAAATAATCAAGATACAGTGATGAATGATTTAATTTCCATTTGCGATTTTTACCGATTCTAAAAATACCGCGAAATAAATCTTTTACATCCTTACCTTTAATAAATACATCTTGAGCAGGCGCACGTTCATAACTAAAGCCAGGTGCAATAGTAACGCCTTCTACGCCCAACTCCATGGCGTAATCTAAAAACTCAGAAACTTCTTGAGCATTTTCACCCTGAAAAAGAGTGCAATTTACGGTAACTCTAAAGCCTTTTTCTAATGCCAACTTAATCGCTTCAACAGCACGATCAAAAACACCTTCTTGGCAAACAGAAGTATCATGTCTTTCCTGCATACCATCCAAATGAATTGAAAAAGTCAAATAAGGGGATGGCGTGTAATCATCAATGCGTTTTTTCAATAGCAACGCATTGGTACATAAATAGACAAATTTCTTACGGGCAACAATACCCGCTACAATTTCTGGCATTTCTTTATGTATCAGTGGCTCGCCACCGGGTATGGATACCATAGGGGCATTACATTCATCAACAGCCTGCATACACTCTTCGAAAGATAATCGCTGATCCAATATATCATCTGGATAATCAATTTTTCCGCAGCCTGCACAAGCCAAATTACAACGAAATAATGGCTCTAACATAAGAACTAAAGGATATTTTTTAACACCTCTCAGCTTTTGTTTAATTAAATAACTACCTACCGCAAACTGCTGACGTAAAGGAACTCCCACGCGTAAACCCTCAAAAATTAATAAACTATTATTGATCAAATCACCTTGATCATCGAAATACCGCCAATACATTGCGGAACAATAAGTTGTATCAAATAAACAACAACACACACAGCACTATTGAAATAATATCTTCAGAAATTTGATTATCTCAAAAGACTTTTATTAAACCTAGCAACTATATAATACAATCGCTTATCTTATGTTGACTAGAATACTATCTTTTCACAAAGGACTCCATATTTTTACTAAATTATCTATTACCGCCACTCAACAGACTAAACATTACAATAATTTGTTTAAATACAACATCCACGCTTAAATCGCTGTTTTAACACTTAAATATTATCAATAGAGCCGCGTCAATCATGGGTGGTGACAACAAAACAACATTGCTTTGCAAATTACCAACAAACCAGCTATCATTGCCATTAATTAACCTAAATCTAACCTGATAGACATCAATAGTATAATGAGCGAAACGCAAATATCCTTGGACAATCCAAAATCATTGAGCCAATTATCGGATAATGACTTTCAGTCACTGCTACTTGAAGGTGTATCCAGAACATTTGCTCTAACTATCCCACAACTCCCTGCCAAACTTTACGGTGTAGTGGCGAACGCTTACCTGTTATGTCGCATAGTTGATACTATTGAAGACGAAGTTTCATTATCAGCATTGCAAAAAAAGCATTTTTGCACCGAGTTTATTGATGTCGTAAAAACAGGCGTGAATGCAGAACCGTTTGCAATTGATCTAGCCCCCCTGCTTTCTCTGCAAACTATTCCTGCAGAACATACACTCATCCATGTATTGCCTAGAGTCATACAAATTACGCATAGTTTTGATCCTGATCAAATTGAAGCCCTAGCTCAATGCGTTGAAACGATGGCAGAAGGCATGCCTATATTTCAGGCGAAAGATTTACATGGCGGCTTAGAAACACTTGCTGATTTAGATAGTTATTGCTACTACGTTGCAGGTTGTGTAGGCGAAATGTTAGCCAAATTATTTTGCCATTACTCTCCCGAAATTGCTGTGCATAAAGAGGAGTTATTGAGATTATCGGTTTCATTTGGACAGGGCTTACAAATGACCAATATCTTAAAAGATATTTGGGATGATGCTCAACGCGGCGTTTGCTGGCTACCTCAAGATATTTTTAATGAAGTGGGCTTTGATCTTAATAAGTTACGTATCGAAACGAACAACGAACAATTTAGAGTAGGGTTAACTCACCTTATCAGTATTGCACACAAACATCTGCACAATGCCTTGCTCTACACGCAAAAAATACCTGCCCATGAAACAGGCATTCGTAACTTTTGTTTATGGGCGCTTGGTATGGCAGTATTAACATTAAGAAAAATCAAGAAAAACTTAGATTTTATTAATGCTAATCAAGTCAAAATTACTCGCAACAGTGTTAAAGCCACCATACTGACTACGCGAGTTATAGGCGGAAACAACCTATTATTATCTCTACTATTCACCCTAGGTAGTCGAAAGTTAAAAACTTCAAACTGGCACTATTCCATCAATCCCTCAAAAGCCAAATTTGACCTTTAAGGACGTCGTTATGTTTACTGATGCAAATACAAGAACTTCAACTAGCAATACCAACAGTTCTTCATCCGCTATTTATTCAAAAGCCTACGATATCAATAAAGCCATCAGCAGAGCTCAAGATAGCCTATTAAGCAAACAAGACAAAGACGGCTACTGGGTATTTGAACTTGAAGCCGACTGCACTATACCTTCAGAATACATCTTAATGATGCATTATTTGGGTGAAATTGATGAACAACTACAAGCTAAAATAGCCAACTACTTAAGACCTAGGCAATCTGAAGATGGTAGTTACCCCCTCTTTACAGGTGGGCCTGGCGATATTAGTTGCTGCGTTAAAGTGTATTACGCCTTAAAATTAGCAGGCGACCTGCCTGAAGCTAAGCACATGACTCTATTAAGAAATTACATTCTTAGCCTAGGTGGTGCTGCAAAAGCTAATGTATTTACTCGCATAGAACTCGCTAAATTCAAGCAACTACCTTGGCGTGGCGTTCCCTATATTCCTGTAGAGATCATGTTATTTCCTAGCTGGTTTCCGTTTCATTTAGACAAAGTCGCCTACTGGTCAAGAACCGTCATGGTACCCTTGTTTATACTGTGCACATTAAAAGCGACAGCTAAAAATCCAAGCAACACTAGCATACTAGAACTTTTTGTTACGCACCCCGATGAAGAGCAACATTACTTTCCAGAGCGGACGTTACTCAATAAAATCTTTTTAGGCTTGGATTATTTAGGACGCACTACGCGCCCACTCATTCCCAAAAAAGCCCACACCTTAGCGATTGCAAAAGCAAAAGAATGGATTATAGAACGCTTAAATGGTGAAGACGGCTTAGGGGCCATCTGTCCTGCGATGATGGGCGCTTATCAAGCCTTATTACTCTTAGAAACACCTGAAGATAAAGACCATATTGTAATGGCTCGCAAAGCCATTGATAAGTTATTAGTTATCAACGAACATGATGCTTACTGCCAACCTTGCTTATCACCGGTATGGGACACTGCACTTGCCGCATTAGCACTACAAGAAGCGGATAAAAATCAAACGCCGATTAGCCAGCCCGCACTTACCCGCGCTTATGACTGGCTTAAAAGCAAACAATTATCCGATGAACCTGGCGACTGGCGCATTTCTAAACCCCATTTAGAGGGCGGCGGCTGGGCTTTTCAATTTGAAAACCCCCATTATCCGGATGTGGACGACACAGCCGTTGTTGCTTTTGCGATGGCCGATTCAAATTTACCCCATTTAGAAGAATCTATCCATCGAGCTACGCGTTGGGTAGTGGGTATGCAATCAAAGAATGGCGGCTATGGTGCTTTCGATGTCGATAATACCCATTATTATTTAGACGAAATCCCTTTTGCTGATCACGGTGCATTATTAGACCCGCCTACCTCTGATGTAAGCGCGCGCTGCGCCATGTTAATGGCTAAAGTCGCCCAAAATCACGATGAATATAGACCTGCCTTAGAGCGAACTATTCAATATTTACGTGATGAGCAAGAAGCAGATGGTTCTTGGTTTGGCCGCTGGGGCACTAACTACGTTTATGGTACTTGGTCTACATTACTAGGCTTAGAACAAACAGATTTACCTAAAAATGACCCCATGTATACCAAGGCTATTAACTGGCTAAAGAGTATGCAACGTGAAGATGGTGGCTGGGGGGAAGATAATTATAGCTATCACGATAAAAAGCTAAGTGGCAACTACCGTTTTAGCACAGCATTCCAGACTTCTTGGGCGCTATTGGGTTTAATGGCAGCTGGCGAAGCACATTGTCCCGAAGTGGTAAGAGGCATTGATTTTATCTTACGTAACCAACAAACGGATGGCGTCTGGAATGATAAGTGTTTTACCGCTCCAGGCTTTCCAAAAGTGTTTTATCTTAAATATCATGGTTACGACAAGTTTTTCCCACTTTGGGCACTTGCACGTTATCGCAACGAACTGAATAAAAAGTGATAACTGGCATCGTTGTTGCTCTACCTGAAGAAATAAATACGCTCACGTCAATAAAATTGACCAAAGGGAGTAGCCGCTTTATTAGTAATAAGGTATTGGTTGTTTATTCAGGCACAGGCCCGATCAATGCTGGCTCAGCAGCTGAACACCTTATTACTCAAGGTGCAACTAAACTAATTAGCTGGGGTTGTGCTGCAGCGCTTAGCGAATCATTAAAACCAGGTGATTTAATTCTAGCAAATGCATTAATCTCTACCGAAGAAAGTAAAGCAATCGCATTAAACGTGTGCGCTAATTGGCATCAACAGACAACAAAATTATTAGCCTCTATTGTAAAGGTCAATAGTGGCGGCCTAGCAAACAGTAAAGGCATTGTTTCTTGTAGCGAAGATAAGAAAAAAATACATAGCAATACTAACGCTCTCGCCTTAGATATGGAAAGTATTGCTATAGCCCAAGTGGCGAATCAACATGCCCTACCGTTCTTAGCCATTCGAGTAATCGCTGACCCAGTAGAGATGAGTTTACCTTTAGCTATTACTCACTCACTTAATCAACAAGGTGATGTGGTACTTAGCAAGTTACTAGGTTACTTAGCCTTGCACCCTCGCGAACTGCCAGGGTTAATAAGATTAGGTCTGCACTTTAGATCGGCAACAAAAACCTTAAAGCTCATTGCTAAGCATCTTGATGCCATCACGCTCTTCCAAGAAGAGCAATAAGCAGACTTAGCATTCACAATTAACCTTAGCCTTTAATCTAACTTTACGAATATGACTTTTAGCATCGCCGAACTATTTGCTCAACACAGTACTGATAAATTTGATTTGCATGAGCAATATCTTAATAAACAAATGGTACGCATGTTACAGACCATTGGTTATGACAGACATTATCAACGTGCAGTTGGGCAATATCTCTATGATCAAGAAGGCACTGAGTTTTTAGATCTATACAGTGGCTTTGGAGTATTTGCGATTGGACGTAATCATCCTACGGTTATTAAGGCGCTACAAGAAACATTAACACTTGAATTACCTAATCTGGTGCAACTAGATGTCTCTATTTTAAGTGGCTTACTGGCAAAAGAGCTATTAAAAACAACACCAGAAAATATCAACAAAATGTTTTTTTGTAATTCTGGTACAGAAGCGGTTGAAGCGGCTATTAAATTTGCTCGCTACACTACCAAACGCGACAAAATTGTATTTTGTGATCATGGTTACCACGGCCTGACCCTAGGCTCTTTATCGTTAATGGGCGAGAAAATATTCCGCGAAGGTTTTGGTCCTTTATTACCTGATTGTATTTCGGTGCCTTTTAATGATTTAGAGGCGTTAGAAGCCGCACTCAGTAATAAAGATATTGCCGCTTTCATCGTAGAACCGATACAAGGTAAAGGCGTCAATATACCGGATGATAATTACTTACCTGAAGTAGAGCGTTTATGTAAAAAATACGGCACTCTATTTGTAGCTGATGAAGTACAAACAGGCATAGGCCGAACCGGTAAGTTTTGGGCCATCGATCATTGGGGAGTTAAGCCCGATATGATTTGTATGGCTAAAGCACTTTCAGGTGGTTTTGTACCCGTAGGCGGCGTGGCAATGACTGAAAAGATCATGGATACCGTCTTTAATCGTATGGATAGAGCAGTAGTACATGGCTCTACTTTTGGTAAAAACAATATGGCGATGGCGGCTGGATTAGCGACATTACATGTTATAGAAAATGAAAAATTAGTAGAAAATAGCTTAAGGGTAGGCACCGACATTATTAACAGCCTTAATGCCTTGTCCAGTCAATATGAGTTTCTTAAAGAAGCGCGTGGTAAAGGGATGATGATAGCCGTTGAATTTAATGCACCTAAAAGCTTAAAACTGAAAGCAGCTTGGGCTATGCTAGAAGCCGCCAATAAAGGTTTATTCTGTCAAATGGTTACTATTCCCCTATTCAAAGAACACCACATATTGACTCAAGTAGCTGGACACGGGATGAATGTGGTTAAACTGCTGCCACCTTTAACGTTGACGCAAAAAGATCGCGACAATATTGTTAACTCATTTGATAAAGCCATTGCCGACACCCACCAAATACCCGGTTCTATATGGGATTTAGGCAAGAATTTAGCAAGTCATGCTTTAAAGAATAAAAAAGCTTAATTATAAGAACATAATCAGCCCAATTAATAGCGTCATACGACAACATTAATGAAAGCTGGCTAACTTGTATTTCAATGTTGCTGCCCTACTCAGGATGAGCATCAACCCGATGTTCATCCGAGAACCACACTACCCATTATGAAAACATTACTTAATTACCCACTACTTAACAACATCAACAGCCCCGCTGATGTGCGTAATTTAAGAAAAGATCAATTAAAGCCCTTGGCTAAAGAATTGCGTGATTATTTGACGCATACCGTGAGTATTTCCGGTGGTCATTTCTCCGCAGGACTAGGCACTGTTGAACTAACAGTGGCGCTACATTATGTCTTTGACACCCCTTCTGATCAATTAGTCTGGGATGTAGGCCATCAAGCCTATCCACACAAAATCTTAACCGGTCGTAAAGATAGAATGACCACTATCCGTACCCGCGATGGGGTATCGGCTTTTCCTAATCGCGCCGAAAGTGAATATGATGCCTTTGGCGTCGGCCATTCAAGTACCTCGATTAGTGCCGCTTTAGGCATGGCTATCGCCTCAGAATTAAAAGGTGAAGATAAGCAGATGGTCGCCATTATTGGTGATGGTAGTATTACCGGNGGTATGGCNTTTGAAGCCATGAATCATGCCGGNTCTATNGATGCTAATTTGTTAGGTTATTTTAAACGACAATGATATGTCGATTTCGCCGCCGGTAGGCGCACTCAATAACTATNTAACTAAAATCTTATCGAGCAAGTTTTATTCCTCGATACGTGAAGAAAGCAAAAAAGCCTTAAGCAAAATGCCTAGCGTCTGGGAATTAGCGCGTAAGACTGAAGAGCACATGAAAGGCATGATTGTGCCTGGCACCTTGTTTGAAGAGCTGGGTTTTAATTATATCGGCCCAATTGATGGTCATGATTTAGATATGCTAGTGCCGACCTTAGAAAATCTAAAAGCCATTTCTGGGCCACGGTTTTTACATATCGTCACTAAAAAAGGCAAAGGCTATGCGCCTGCCGAAAAAGATCCGTTGGCTTATCATGGTGTACCGGCTTTTGATCCTAGCCAAGATAGCCTACCTAAATCGGCCGCCTCTATTCATCCGACTTACACCGAAGTGTTTGGTAGTTGGTTGTGTGACATGGCCGCCAAAGATGAACGTCTGTTAGGTATTACTCCGGCGATGCGAGAAGGTTCGGGCTTAGTTAAATTTTCAGAACAGTACCCCAAACGATATTTTGATGTTGCCATTGCCGAACAACATGCGGTAACGCTGGCTGCTGGTCAAGCCTGTCAAGGTGCAAAACCTGTGGTCGCCATTTACTCGACCTTTTTACAACGTGGTTATGATCAGCTCATTCATGATGTCGCTCTGCAAAATCTGGATGTGTTATTTGCCTTAGATCGCGCCGGCTTAGTCGGTCCTGATGGCCCTACCCATGCCGGTAGTTTTGATTACAGCTATTTAAGCTGTATTCCGAATATGCTGATCATGGCACCTGCTGATGAAAATGAATGCCGACAAATGCTGACTACCGGTTTCTTGCATGTAGGCCCGGCTGCGGTGCGTTATCCGCGCGGCAAAGGCCCCGGTATTGCCATACAAACCGATTTAAAGGCGCTAGACATTGGTAAAGCTGAAATTCGTCACCAAGGCAGTCGCATTGCCATCTTAGCGTGGGGCAGTATGGTCACACCGGCCTTAAAGGTCGGTAAACAACTAAATGCCACCGTGGTTAACATGCGTTTTATCAAACCCCTAGATGAGCCCTTATTGCTAGAATTAGCCAAAAGCTATGAAGTCTTGGTGACTATAGAAGAAAATGTCATCGCAGGTGGAGCCGGCAGTGCCGTTAATAACTTCCTACAAGCGCAACGCATACTGATGCCGGTCTTAAATATTGGTCTACCGGATATCTTTATAGAGCAAGGCACCCGCGAAGAGTTATTGGCTATTTGTGGTTTAGATGCCCAGAGTATCTTGGCGCAGGTTGAGGCTTTTTGTGCTTAAGTGGGGCGGTAATCCTTTATTTTGTAATAGGCTACCAACTTAACACGGGACAAGGCACTTGCGTAGGTCGGGTTAGGTGCTAGCCGTAACCCGACACAATGTCGGGTTACGCTGTCGCTAAACTGTCCCACCTTAAGTTGCTAGCCGGTTTGTTCAAACAAAATGGCTATCCTTGAGTATGAGAAGGACTGAATATCTGCTCTTTTATGGCTTTGGTAATGATAGTATGGTAGAAATATTTCGCGCTGCAAACGGCTAGGCGCGATAATTTTGAGGAAAGCGCTTATTGAGTCAATTTCAAATATTTTTGATACAAGGACTCATGATCTTCTACATGCTTAGGATCTTTATCAATACAATCGACTGGGCAAACTTCAACACATTGCGGTAAACCATGATGCCCTACACACTCGGTACACAAATCAGGGTTGATAATATAAATATCCTCGCCTTGTGAAATAGCTGCATTGGGGCACTCTGGCTCACACACATCACAATTGATACATTCGTCATTAATAATTAGTGCCATTTTAAATCCTATTTAAATTTTTCAATTAAACGCTGGTGTACTATTGTAGGAACAAAACAAGACACATCACCCTTCAACATGGCAATTTCTCGTATCATTGTTGAAGAAATAAATTCATATTGTTCCGCTGGTGTTAAAAACATGGTTTCTAATTGTGGCGCAAGTCGTCTATTCATTCCTGCTAATTGAAATTCATACTCGAAATCAGAAACCGCACGTAAACCTCTGACAATGACATTAGCGCCCTGCTGCTCGGCACAATCCACCAATAAGTTATCAAAGCCAATGACACGTACATTAGTAAAATCTGGTATGACTAATCGAGCTAATTCAACTCGTTCATCTAGCGTAAATAAAGGCGTTTTACCTCTATTAACAGCGACAGCAACAATGACTTCATGATATAGCTTAGAAGCTCTAGAAATAATATCTAAATGTCCATTGGTAATGGGATCAAAGGTACCTGGATAAATTGCGACAATATTCATGATATAGGTTTTAATAAAATACGGGGGAACAAGTTTAAATTTCTAAGATTAAAAACCATCAGCCGGAGGGATAAGCTTTTTTCAACTAATAATTTAGAGCCTGTAGATCGACGTGTACTTAACACTACTCGATATTATTATTTACTGCACACTCAGCTATGTAAAAAAAAGCAATAAAAAAAGCCGATGTGAAACATCGGCTTTTTTGTTGAATAGTACGCTTTACTTATAAAGTATTTACAGCGTTCAATTCTTGAAAAGCTTGTTCTAAACGAGTAACCATACCTTCTTCACCCGCACGTTGCCAAACGCGTGGATCATAGAATTTTTTATTAGGTTTATCGTCACCATCAGGATTACCGATTTGACCTTGTAAATAGCCTTCATTTTTCTTGTAAAAATTCATAATACCTTCCCACGTTGCCCATTGGGTATCGGTATCAATATTCATTTTTACAACGCCATAGCCAATTGATTCTTTAATTTCTTCAGCAGAAGAACCTGAACCACCATGGAAAACAAAGTTCAAGGTATTGGCGGGTATACCATATTTTTCAGACACATGTTTTTGTGAATTGTCTAAAATAGTTGGTGTTAATTTAACGTTACCTGGCTTATAAACACCATGTACATTACCAAATGAAGCCGCGATAGTGAAACGATGACTGATTTTGCTTAATTCTTCATAAGCATAAGCAACATCTTCAGGTTGCGTATACAGCAATGAATGGTCTAAGTTGCTGTTATCAACACCATCTTCTTCACCACCAGTCACACCTAATTCAATTTCAAGCGTCATGTCCATTTTAGACATACGTGCTAAATATTGACCGCAAATTTCGATGTTTTCTACCAGACTTTCTTCAGATAAGTCCAACATGTGTGAGCTGAACAAAGGTTTACCGGTTGCTGCGAAATGTTTTTCGCCTGCATCTAACAAGCCATCAATCCAAGGCAATAATTTTTTTGCTGCGTGGTCAGTATGCAAAATAACCGGTACGCCATAAGCTTCTGCCATTAGGTGTACATGTTGTGCACCTGAAATTGCACCTAAAACAGCCGTTTCTTGTCCTTCTAATTTTAGACCTTTACCAGCTACGAATTGAGCGCCACCGTTAGAGAACTGAATAACAACGGGGGATTTAACTTTAGCCGCAGCTTCTAATACCGCGTTAATTGAATCAGTATTGATTACATTAACAGCAGGCATTGCAAATTTATTTTCTTTGCAAATTGCAAAGATTTTTTGTACATCTTCACCAGTTACAACACCGGGTTTAACTACATCTAAAATTTTTTGTGACATTTAAGGAGTCCTGTATCAGTTAGTTGATTGAAAGTTAAGCTCATATCTATTCGACGGGTAGTTGTAAAAACAACTACCCGCGATTATTGATGACTTAATTAACCTTCAAGGCTAGCCAAGCGATCTGCAAGTAATTGTTCTAATGATTCTAATGCGGCTGCAAAACCACTAATACCTTCTGCAAGCTTATCTGTGGCCATACGGTTTTCAGCATGCATCGCTTCAAAAGTAGCTTTGTCTATTGAGATTTTTTCAATTGACAGGTTAGCAGCATTAATTGGATCAAGTTTACGTGGTAATTCACCTTCAGTTGCTTGCAATTCAGCGAGTAAAGAAGGCGCTATAGTTAATAAATCACTACCGGCTAATTCAGTAATTTCACCAACATTACGGAAGCTTGCGCCCATAACTTCAGTTTTATAACCAAATTTTTTGTAGTAGTTATAAATTTCAGTAACAGAAACTACACCTGGATCTTCAGCAGGCTCGTAAGAATCACGACCACTATCTTTTTTGTACCAATCAAGAATACGTCCAACAAATGGAGAAATCAAAGTGATGCCATTTTCAGCGCAAGCAATAGCTTGGTGAAGACCAAACAATAATGTCAGGTTGCAATGAATACCTTCTTTTTCAAGAACAGCAGCGGCTTGGATACCTTCCCAAGTTGCAGCAATTTTGATTAATACACGATCACGACCTACATTATGAGCTTCGTATTGTGCAATCAATTCACGACCCTTTGCTACTGTCGCTTCAGTATCAAAAGAAAGACGAGCATCTACTTCAGTTGATACACGACCCGGTATGATTTCGAGAATTTTAAGCCCAAAAGATACCGCAAGACGATCAAATGCCAAAGACACAACTTCTGCAGCAGTCGCGGCTTGACCTAAGCTTATACGTGCCGCTTTTAAAGTATCATCAACAATACCTTGGTATTGTGGCATTTGTGCTGCGGCTGTAATTAAAGAAGGGTTAGTCGTTGCATCGCGTGGTTTAAATGTTTCAATGGCTTGAATGTCGCCAGTATCTGCTACGACTACGGTTACTGCTTTAAGTTGTTCTAATAAATTTATTCCCATGACAAGCGCCTCTATATTATTTAAATTAAATTGTGGTATTTGCATGTCATTCATCCTTGAATTAATTGCAACTATTTGAAATTATTAGGGTGATAGGAAAATCAATACATGTAAAAATTTAATACATAAAAGATCAACATTAGACTATGCCCCCGTTAAATTGGAACTGTAGACTATAACTATAAGAGCAATGTGGTCTGTGCATAAGCTAAATAAGGGTAATCATTCAGCCCCGTTTTTAAAGGAAGAGAGGTGAATAATTCTATCTATTGCTAATGCCTTATAAACTTAAGCCTAATAGTGACTATAGTTAGATTCAAAACAAAAAAATACACCGCTATCAATTAAAATAGCGGTGTATTTAAATAAAAGCTATATTAACCTTCTTGATGACGCATGTATTTATCAACACCCGTCTCTAAAATAGTTGGCTTTTGCTGCTCTAATAATATTTGTCTTGTCATATATTTAGCAACTCTGCTTGGCTGTGGCAGACTATCTTGATGCTGCAAATATTTTGAAACGCCTGTTAACTTATTTTTAACTACAATGGGCTGCACTTGTTTTGCAGCTAATGCCGTTTGCATGGCCAAATATCTAGCGACCTTGCTTGGTTGTGGCAAACTGGCTTGATGATTTAAATATTTTGCAACACCCGTCACTTCAACATGAGATATTTTAGCTTTTAAGGCATCAACAGCGGCTTTTTTTGCCATATATTTAGCCACATTACTAGGCTGTGGCAAACTAGCTTGATGTTTTAAATATTTAGCAACACCACTCAACTCGGGTGCATTTTTTCTATTTTTTAGATATCTTTCAACACTAGAACCTTCATTAGCCTTGAGTGTTTGTTTTTGTTGTTTTTCAACTATAGATTGCCTGAGCATATATTTAGCTACGCCAGTGACTATATGTTTGTTTTGATCTTGTAAATATCGAGAAACGCTACTCATTAATACATCGGGGTGCTGAGCTAGTTCATCTGCATGTAATTTAGCCTGCAAAGCTTTATCTTGAAAATCTAAATACTTAGCAACACCTGATAAACCACTAGTATCTTTAGAATAGACGGGATAATTGGTATGAACTACATCTACCTCATTAATGCTTGGTCGCTTCATGAAAAAGAACAAACCTGCAACAGCAGGGAAAAAAAACCCACTCAAGTTATTTTGGTTCATTGTTTATCCTCGGTCACGCATGTACTTTTCAACGCCAGTCGCAGCGTTATTAGCCGTAGATTTAGCTGCGCTTGATTGTTTTGCCATGTATTTAGCTACACCAGTGGATACTGATACTGCTCTGACATGAGTCTCTAAATATCTTGATACACCAGTACCGGTTACTTTATTCAAATATTTTGCTACACCCGTGTTAAGTGCATAAGATTTTTTAACAGACAAATCAGCGACAGTTGAGCTTTTTTGTACGGTGACTACATTGCGTTTTTTCAAGAACATACCAGCAGCAGCCAGCACAGCTAATCCCAACAGATAAATTAACTGAGATGAATCATCCTTGCTTTCAGTAGACGCCACTGTATTATCTTTATTATTCGACGTAGCTTCTGAAGCTATTACTTTAGATTTTGTAACTGGTGCTTGTTTATAGTTTGTATCTTGGTATAAAACTTCAGGTTGGAAATCTGCTGCTGGATATTTTGAATCAACCTCTTGGTTTTTGACAGAACCAGAATCAACTTTTTTAGCTTCAGCAGGTTTTGCTGCAACTGAACTAGATGAACTGCTCTTAGCAATATAGGCGTTATCTTGATAAAGAACTTCTGGCTGGAAGTCTGCGGCTGGATATTTTTGATCTGCACTTACTACAGCATTTGCTAACAGCAACACAACAAATGCACCTTTGGACAAATTATTCTTTTTCACGTTGTTCACCTAAAAGTCGTAAGAAGAGGGTAAATCTCTCGAGTATTGATTTTTATATCCATCAATACTCAAGAAGTCTTTATCCAAATTTAATATGTGTAACTATTGTAAAATTTTGTTATTACTAAAGAACAGATTCTACGTTTTTAACTACGTTTTCAACGGTAAAGCCGAACTCTTTGAAAAGCTGTCCCGCAGGTGCAGACTCACCAAAACGGTCAAGACCAACAATTTTACCGTTAGTCCCAACATACTTCCACCAACCATCAGTCACACCCGCTTCAACTGCAACACGCTTAGTCACAGCAGCAGGTAATACAGATTCTTTGTAGGCAGCATCTTGAGCATCAAAAATATTTGTAGATGGCATAGAAACCACACGAATCTTTTTACCGGCCGCGTTCAATTCATCTGCTGCTTTTAGAGCTAGTTCAACTTCTGATCCTGTAGCGATAATAATCGCTTCAGGTTGGCCGTCACAGTCACTTAATACATAACCGCCTCTTGAAATATCTGCAATTTGCTGTTCAGTACGCGGTACATGCGGCAAATTCTGACGAGAAAAGACCAAAATAGAAGGCCCATCCTGACGTTCGAAAGCGGCTTTCCATGAAACAGTTGTTTCTACTGCGTCACAAGGACGCCAAACTTGTATACCTGGAATCAAACGCAAAGTTGCAGTTTGTTCTACCGGTTGATGGGTAGGTCCGTCTTCACCTAGACCAATAGAGTCATGGGTATAAACAAAGATAGAACGTATCTTCATCAAGGAAGCCATACGCAACGCATTTCTAGCATATTCAGAGAACATCAAGAATGTCGCGCCGAATGGAATAAAACCGCCATGTAAGGCAATACCATTCATAATGGCAGACATACCAAATTCACGCACACCATAATTTATGTAGTTAGCGTTAGGTTTATCAGCCCGCATTGGCTTATAGGTAGACCATTCTGTCATATTTGAACAACCTAAGTCGGCAGAGCCTCCAAATATTTCAGGTAAAATCTTTGCAAATCCTTCAATAGCCGCCAATGAAGACAATCGAGTTGCAGTCGTCTTAGCTTCAGCATTAACTTCAGCAACAAACGTATCCGCATCAACTTGCCAATTAGCAGGCAATTCACCTACCGTTCGACGTTGATATTCAGCCGCTAACTCTGGATAAGCTACTTGATAAGCTGCAAATTTTTCATTCCATTCTTTTTCAGCTTTAGCACCTTTAGATTTTGCATCCCAACCTGCATAAACGTCTTCAGGAATTACAAAAGCCTCATGATCCCAGCCCAGTGCGGCCTTAGTCAAATTAATTTCGTCTTGACCCAATGCTGCGCCGTGACAAGCGTGGCTACCGGCTTTATTCGGTGAACCAAAACCAATAGTCGTCTTACAGCATATCATGGTAGGCTTGTCAGTCATTGCCTTGGCCAATTGAACTGCTTTACTTATAGCAGTTGCATCATGCCCATCAACATCAGCAATAACATGCCATCCATAAGCTTCAAAACGCATAGGTGTATTGTCAGTAAACCAACCGTCAACATGACCATCAATGGAAATACCATTGTCGTCCCAGAATGCGATTAAATTACCTAAACCCAGAGTTCCTGCAAGTGAACAGGCTTCATGAGAAATGCCTTCCATTAAGCAACCATCACCTAAAAAAACATAGGTATGGTGATCAACGATTTTGTGGCCATCTTTATTAAATTGAGCTGCGAGTGCTTTTTCAGCAATCGCCATACCAACAGCATTAGTTATACCCTGACCTAAAGGTCCGGTAGTCGTCTCAACGCCTGGTGCATATCCATATTCCGGATGTCCGGGTGTTCTTGAATGAAGTTGACGAAAGTTTTTCAGTTCATCAATTGGTAAATCATAGCCAGTCAGGTGCAACAAAGAATAAATGAGCATTGAACCGTGGCCATTTGAAAGCACAAAACGATCCCGATTTGACCATTGAGGATTGGTCGGGTTGTGATGCATAAAATCATTCCACAATACCTGGGCGATATCCGCCATCCCCATTGGAGCACCTGGATGTCCAGAGTTTGCTTTTTGTACGGCATCCATGCTTAAAGCGCGTATGGCGTTCGCTAATTCTCTGCGCGAAGTCATATTATTCTCCTTCATTATTTTTAAATTACATGTAATGACAGTTATGAAATAGATAAGTCTGTCACGAAATATTTTAACGTCTTATGAAAAAACAGAACGAGTGATTTAATCACTCGTTCTTTTCATATCACTCTAAGTTAGCATGCCTTTCTCTCATTATTTCTTCAGCAATGCCTTTCTCATGTATGACATGAGAAATAGTTGCTTCTAAAAATAATAAGGTTGAAAGTTCAAATACAGTTCCCATTGGCATGCCCAAAACTTTACCATATTGTTCTGAACGTCCAATTTGAAATACTGCTTCGGCCATATCACCAATTGTTGATTCACTTTTTGCAGAGATCAAGACAATCTTTGCACCAACTTTTTTAGCACTTTTAGTGAAGGCTATCAATTGTTCAGTTTCTCCAGATCCGGAGATAATAATCAATAGATCACCGTTTTTAATGCTAGGAGTTACAATTTCGCCAACAACGCTTACATCATAACCACCATGCACCAATCTCATCGCAAAAAAATTGCCAACCAACTTGGAACGCCCAGCACCTGCAATAAATATTCGTTTCGCACTATCAAGCAACTCTGTCAGCTTAACATCGTATGAATCGTCAGTTGCTTCGAGAATCCCTGAAATCTTTTCTATGATAAGTTTCTGATGCATAATTATACAGCGTCTACCAATTCGCGAATTTCACGTGCTGCATCAGCTGGTGAAGCAGCACCATAAATGGCAGCGCCAACTACAACAATGCTAGCACCTGCTCTAACAACGTCTTGTACTGTTGAAGCTTTAATGCCCCCAGCAACTGAAATTCTTACAGGTAAGCCTAAAGCTGCAATATCATTCAGATCAGCAAAAGGAGTGTGGCCAGCCGCTTGTGCGTCAAGACCTGTATGGATACCCATGATTTGGGCACCCGCTTCGCAAGTCGCTCTTGCGCAGGCTACTTTGTCTTCAACGTTGATTAAGTCGATTTGAGCTTCTGCGCCATGAGCGTTTGCTGCTTTAATAACGCCTTGGCATGTTGCCAAACCAGATACGCCAAGAACGGTAACAATGTCAGCGCCTGCAGCGTAAAAAGGTGTTGCTTCGTATTCGCCAGCATCCATTGTTTTAAGATCGACTAATAATAATTTATCTGGAAATCTTGCTCTTAACTCTCTAACCAGATTAATACCATTGTGTTTAATGCATGGAGTTCCGATTTCAAAAATATCAACATACGGTGCTACAGTGGTAGCAAGAGCTACTGTTGCGTCGAAATCCAGTGAATCTAATGCCATTTGAATTAATGCTTTTGCCATGTTATGTGCTCCGAAGGGTTATATTAATAATTATAGATTGGTTACATACTTGTTTTGCGGACACAACTTTAAAGTAGAATGGGGACAACTGTCAATCCAAAATATTTTTGATCAATATTCCAGCCCTCTTTAATTATTTACTTCATCTGCAATACACAGCCATCTACTTTAATAAAATAGAAGTAAATCAATCGGTTATACCTACTGCTTACCTTGTAATAATATGACTTATTTTTAATATTACTATAGTATTCTCTTATGAAATTGTCGGTTTTCTCCCGCTAGCTTACATGCAGTACAGAAAAGACTACACGTTATTGATAAATA